>Ga0163215_100141_pt1 | contig 198838 bp, 193 predicted proteins | sample SynspAceP_FD_185934 | JGI IMG/M metagenome (GOLD analysis project Ga0163215, IMG submission 185934) | Saline lake microbial communities from Ace Lake in Antarctica - Synechococcus sp. Ace-P (Hybrid Assembly) | ecosystem: Environmental > Aquatic > Non-marine Saline and Alkaline > Saline | place... | reverse complement strand
GCTCCAATTGCTTCATCCTCGCCCTCTGCAAAAAGCAGAAGACTAAACCACGGACCGCCGATCAACGACCGCCCGCGACCCGAAAATCAGGCCGCTTCCGTGGTGCACTTTCTCACCGGCGTTCTCACTCGTCAGCCGAATATTCTTTCCAATTGAAACTCTCTGATGCCCAGTGGCAAAATTTGCGATTGAAAGCTTTGGACTGGGTGAGGCCGATCCCGCCATGCTCGTTTGCGTAGCGCACTGTCTTGCAGATCGCATCGAGCAGCCTTGAACCATCAAGGTCAGGATCATCCCGCTCAATTGGATGAATCTTGATTGACGTCATCAATAAAACTCACTGAATCAGACATAAATTCGTTCGGGCGTCTTCATGTTCAATTATAGCGGTCCAACGATCTTATCGAAATTCTGAGCTTCTGTCGGAAAACAGAAACCTGGAAATAGGTACACTTGAGCCCCGCTTACTTGCCGCGTTTGCGCTTCTGACCCAAGCCCATTTCCTTAGCCAGCTTCGAGCGCGCTTCGGCATAGGCTGGTGCGACCATCGGGTAGTCGGCAGCCAGTTCCCATTTCTCACGATACTGTTCAGGGGTCAGGCCGTGATGGGACATGAGATGGCGCTTGAGTGACTTGAACTTCTGGCCGTCTTCTAGACAGATCAAGTGATCGTTCTGGATTGATCGGCGCGCAGTAACCGCAGGCTTCTGCTTTTCCATGATTTCTTCGACGGGCGTTGTCGTTCCACCAAGAGCCGCATGAACCTGGGAAATCACGTTTGGTAGATCATTTGCTGCGACAGAATTGTTGCTCACGTAGGCTGCGACAATCTCGGCGGTCAATTCGATCAGAAGGTTCGCGCCGTTGTCTGTGGTTAATTCTGTCATAGTCCGGTTCTACCATTTCTAATTTTTTAGCCGTTTGGCTTTTGGAATAACGTTGTTGTGAGTACTGCACAGCATCACGAGCAAATTGCGGCGGATCACATGAATTTCAAGCATAAACACTTACTATATCTCATCGAACGGGTTTCCCAGACGCTGTCGATGTAAATCAGAAACTCGTCGTGGATCCAAAAGCTAGTCAACGGTGGCTTTGGGACGAAAGCACCGGGGTCTCAATTGGCAGTTTGGGCGGAAAACAGCCGTTTACCGGCTAACGTATCAGTTGGTCCCGGAGGGAAAAGCGGTCATTAGGATGCCGCTTCTGAGACCAATACGTTCCATTAAAGTTCTCAACTAATCAAGCGAACTTCATTCCCGGATGTCATGGGCGTCTTACCGAATTGCCACCATCGATAATACGGTTGATCAATGCGGCAACAGCTCTGTGGGTTTCCAGCTCGCTTTCTGAACCAATAGCGTTCTGGTGGGATGTAGCGGAATCCTGCAGGACGCCGACGATCTCTTTTTCGGGGAGGATATTGTGATCGTTCAGCGCGAGTAGAAGGGCCTCACAGATCGTGAGTGCTGCCATTCCTGAATAGTGGTGGTCGGACATAGATGTCTGCTCCTCGTGACAAGTAATTTCAGGTGCCGACATCGGGTGCCTGAATATTGACGTAAGCCTGTCATAAAATTGATTACGCTGAACTGATGTAGAGAAGCGCCCACCACAATGATTTCTGTAATCTTACCAGATTATGGAGGGGCAATTGAACGACGTAGCAAATAGTCCACTGACTAAGAAGCTGTCTGCCTTCGTCGCATTGTCGTCGAAGGAACTGACTATTCTGGAGCGTCTGCATCAGCGTCGTCGTTCTTTTGTCGCCGGGCGTGATCTCGTGCATCAGGGCCAGTCTGACCAGGCAGCCTACGTTCTGGCCTCGGGTTGGGTCTGCTCGTACAAAATCCAGCCCGATGGGGCGCGCCAGATCGTCGACTTCCAGATACCGGGTGACTTTCTGGGCCTGCGCAGCATCCTCTTGCGCACATCAGATCACAGTTTTGAACCTGTCGTGGACATCGAGGCAATTGAGGTTCAGGCAAGCGACCTGCTTGAGGCGTTCGAGGAAACACCTCGACTGGCAACAGCTATCCTTTGGGCCGCATCCCGCGACGAGGCAATGGTGGTCGAACATCTTGTCGGTATCGGACAGCGTGATGCAGATGCGCGGATGGCACATTTCCTGCTCGAACTGGGAGCAAGGTTGTTTCTCGTCGGATTGGGCGGCAGGGCTGGCTATGCCTGCCCTCTGTCGCAGTTTCATCTTGCTGATGCGCTCGGGCTAAGCGCTGTTCATGTCAACCGCGTCCTTCGCAGACTTCGCGAGGCTGGATTGGCCACTTTTCGCAATGGCCATGTGACGTTTCACAACTATGCAGGTCTGGTGAAGTTGGCGGGGTTCGACCCCGCCTACCTTGATCATACCGGGCCACTTCTGAGATAGCCTGCCAATGCTTTTATGAGCGATTAATGTTCAGAAGCGCTATTCGGGCCGATTTTCTTTTAGCATCAGCTTCAACTCTTCCAGACTGTTAACCCCGTTTTCGAACATGGAAAAGATGCGGCCAGCTATTGTGCCGCGCATCGTTGCTTGGCTGGCGTCAATCCCAAATTCGGTGCAATGGTCGTTCAAAGCTGCTCTCAAGAGCGCCAACTGTGCTGGATTTGCAGTGATAGAGGATGGCATCGGAATTCTCCTGTTAGAGGGCAAAAGCTTCAAAGACGTTTTCTATTTTCCTTGTTTGTGAAGACCGTATTACACATCGGACGATGTGCTTTCGCATCACGGAAACCGTTCACAATTCTGGATCTGGTAAACATTGGGTCGCGGGATCACCAAGAAGGTCCAGCGAAACATTATTTGGAAAAAGAACGCCGACTTCTGGGGCGAAAAATCGGCGTTCTTAGGGCGACAATTGTCAGACAGCCATTGGATGGGGGAATGTTCGTCCGACAGTCTCACTATCTCGGGAAAATCTCCGGGGCGTACTGATCTCAATCAGCGTCGATTGGTTTATTGGCAATGCTGCTTGATGCCCATGTGAATACGATCGCGAGAAGTGAACATGGCAGCGCATCGTCAATGCTGTCCTTTAAACCGTTGTACTCAACTGTCGGCTCTCAATACCGAAGAAGACGGCGAACCCCATTCGCCGTCGCCGTGTTGCGATAGCGGTTTGGCAGAAGCCGTTTGGGGTCGACCAAAAATGCATTGTAGAACCAGGTGCTGACGGCAATCGCGCAGAAATTGCCGTCAATGAGGACGACCGGCGCTCTGGAGGATACAAATGACAGCTAGGGCAAGGCTGAGCTGGGCTTCGGGATGGAGCGGCATGACGGAATTCATCGTGTGTTCTTTGGGCCAGAGGGTAGCGATACAAAAGCTGCCCCTAGCATGGGCGTAGATCAGTTCTGTATCTGAACTGCACTGGTCTCTTTTATTAGCAGCATATATTTCGCGACCACGCAGGGAAACGAGAGGATGGGCTGTAGCAGTCGGTTCAACGATCGTTGAATTGAAGCGAAAACGGGTGGCCAATCGCTGTTTCCAGGCAAAAGTCCGTTCAGGAAGCGATGCACCCGACGTCAGCGCCGAACCAATATCTGCGAGGCTGATTTGGATCAGAGCGTCGGGCCCTGGATTGTGCCCTATTCATCATCAGGGGCACGCTTGGCGTTCGCATTCATGCGGGTCGAGCCTACCCTGTGCGAGAGGCGCTCGACATTGGTAATCCGCCCGCCTTCGAACTCCTACGACACATCTCCGGATATGAAGGAGATAGCAATAGATGATGAGCGACTTTAATATGTTCAAACCCTTCTTGCATGACGATGTCCGGATGTTCCGGCTCGTGGAACCCGATAACGACTGGATCAAGGTCGGGGGCAAGCCATGAAGAGCGCCGATTTTATCGTTGCGCCTGAGCACGACCTATCGCTTGCGAAGCGTCCGACGCGGATCGAGCGGATTTGCACCTCGAAGCACGACTACAAAAAGCTGTTCAAGCATCAAACCAAGTGTCTGAACAAGCAGCAGCGCAAGCAATACGCTTCCAGCAAGCACGCAATTCTGTTGGTCTTTCAAGCGATGGATGCTGCGGGCAAAGACGGTGCGATCCGGCACGTGATGAAGGGCGTCAATCCGCAGGGCTGTCAGGTGTTCAGCTACCAGCACCCCAGCGCCGCAGAGTTGCAGCACGATTTCCTGTGGCGCACCACGCGCGATCTTCCTGAACGGGGACGCATCGGCATCTTCAACCGCTCCTATTATGAGGAGGTGTTGATTGTGCGCGTCCATCCCGAACTCCTGCAAGCCGAAGCCCTAGCCGAGCCGATGCTTGACGCCGGCGCCTTCTGGCAGCAGCGCTTCCGCTCGATCACCAATCTGGAGCGCCATTTGCATGCTAACGGAACCCGCGTCGTCAAGATATTCCTGCATTTGTCGAAGGAAGAACAACGCAAGCGCTTTCTCGATCGCATCGATGATCCGACAAAAAACTGGAAATTCACCGCCGGTGACATGACCGAACGCGGCTTTTGGGACGCCTATCAGGCCACCTACGAGGCCTGCATCTCGGCGACCAGCACTGCCGAGGCGCCTTGGTACGTGGTGCCGGCAGACCACAAGAAAACCGCGCGCTTGATCGTATCGCAGATCTTGCTCGATACGTTTGACAGCCTTGATATGCACTATCCAACAGTCAGCGCGGAGCGCAAGGAAGAACTGGTGGCGATCCGCAAGGCACTGGACCCATGACGGGGATTTTCATTCGGTAAATTGTCGAACGTGACGCCGAGCAAGTCTTGGTGCAACAAGAGCTATGCATTGGCGATTTCGGTCCGCGGTTATGGCGACCGGAAAGCTGTGTCCGGCGTACGGCCCAATCAGGTCGCTGGCTGCAGGAACGAACGACTTGTTGGCATCGCGCACCAATATTCAGCATCCAGAGCGAACCATATGCCCCGCCTCAAACCCCGATCTCAAGCGGGGTCTTGGAGGCTGTTTACGAGGTTCTGCTTGCGGTCTGATGGCGGCGTTATCTCGGCAATTTCCAATCTTTCCGGTTCTCCTCCGCGTCGGTGCCGAGGCCCAAACCTTTACCTGCGTGGGTTTCACCGGTCGATCCGCCCAGATCGAAACCGGGCCGGTCAACTTCCTCGGAAGAATCCCCCGACTCCGGTCTGTCCGTCTTGGGTGACTGCTTCGTCGGTTCTTCGGCTGCTGCCTTCTTGACATCGGGTTCCGCGCCATCGTCTTCCGATGGGCGGCGATTGGCGGGGTTATCTTTGTATTCGTCCACCTGGACACCTTTTCCGTCCAAGCTCTGTCCGGGCTTTCTTTGCGCCTTATCGCGGTTGCTGAGGATATCGTTCTTCCTCACTTTTCCGTCGTCAAGTTCGGTCATTGCCCCGGTTCCACTGCTTTGTCCTGCTGACATATTGGGTACTCCAGTTTGCATTAAGAGGATCCGCCATGATCCGACACGAGAAAATTCTCAATGGCATTGTTTCATGGACGGTAAGTCATTCGCGCAGCGGGTATACTGATCCAGATTAGGTTAGCAGCCTCGATAATATCGGCGAACCTGGTTGTGATACTTGGGCCTGGCTTGCCGATCTCCGTGCAGCGTCAACGGCCCGCCGCACGCGCGTGGCATCTGGAAAAACACTTCCGGGGTGAATGCGGGCAGGGCGTCAGGATCCGGGACTAGACGGCAGGATGTCAATCGCCGCGGGTAGGGAAATACAGGGCGGCGTTGTTATGGTATGATCGATATCAGTGCCAAGCATGGCTGGCGTGTTATCATGAAGGCCTGATAAACAGGAGAAACCGATGGCAACGCTTCCATTTGACAGTGCCCGGATCGAGGAGTTGGTATTGCGGCTGAATGCCGTGACGGCGAAAGAGGCGACTGATATCCCCGACCTTGGCGGCAATGCCTCGGATGACGAGGTGGCCGCGATGCTGCAGGAAACCGAGGGCGACCTTAGCCGCGACGAGATCACGCAAGAGATCTATAGCATGAACGATGAGCAGAAAGATGCGCTTGTCGCTCTGTTCTGGATCGGTCGCGGCGACGCCGAACCCGAGCAATGGGAGGAGACCAAAGCGCTCGCCCGGCAACAGCACGAGGGGCTGGTCAGCCGCTATCTGCTGGGTCAACCGGAAGCCGGGGAGTTCCTGACCGTAGGTCTCGAGAAGATGCTGGAGTATGGCGTCGACTGATGCGGGCATTAGGCCCGTTGATCGAGTGACTGTCGAAAGAGGTTCTCGCGTGAGGGTGGATCTGTCCAATGGGCGGCAGCGGTGATCGCAATGTCGCAGTTTGAGCTTGTTGCAATCCTGCTGGTCCTGACTGCCACGTTCAGTTGGGTCAATTTCCGGCTGGCGGTTTTGCCGCACACCATCGGCCTGCTTGTCATGGGGCTTTGCGCCTCGCTGGTTGTCATCGGTGCCGAGGCGGTGATGCCGGGGCTGTTCGACTATGAAGGTCTGGCATCCCTTTTGCGCCAGGTTGATTTCCAACAAACCGTTCTTGAGGGCATGCTCGCATTTCTCTTGTTTGCGGGCGCATTGCATGTCGACGTGGTCAGCCTGCGCAGCCGTGCCGTGACCATCGGCACGATGGCGACCTTGGGTGTTGTGGTGTCTACCGCGATCATCGGATGCGTCGTTTGGGCGGCAGCCGACCTGCTGGGTGTCGCGATCCCATTGCCGTGGGCACTCGTTTTCGGGGCGCTGATCAGCCCGACCGACCCGGTCGCGGTCCTTGCCACGTTGAAAGAGGTAAAGGTCCCCGAGGACCTCAAGATCGTGATGACGGGCGAGACACTGTTCAACGATGGCGTGGGCGTGGTGTTGTTCGCCGTCCTTGTCCACGCGGCCCTTGGTGACGGTTTCGACGCCTTTCAAGTAGGCAAGATGTTCGTGGTCGAGGCCTTGGGCGGTGCGGCCCTCGGAGCCGTGACGGGCTATGTCGCCTACCGCGCCATGCGCGCCATCAATGACTATTCGATCGAGGTGCTGATATCGCTGGCGCTGGTCGTGGGCACATATGCGATCGCCTCCAGACTGGTTGTGAGCGGTCCGCTGGCGGTCGTCGTCGCGGGGTTGCTGGTCGGAAGCAGGGGGCCGCACGACGCGCTGAGCGATCAAACGCAGAGATACCTTTTCGGTTTCTGGACACTGATCGACGAAATGCTGAACTCGGTCCTGTTCCTGCTGATAGGGCTTGAGGTTCTGGTGCTGCGGTTCGAACCTGCCTTCGGCTGGCTGATGGCGCTGGCGGTGCCGCTGGTGCTGGTCGCAAGGCTGGCTGCCGTCAGCGGTCCGGTTCTGCTATTGGGCCTGTTCCGAAAATTCGCGCGCGGAACCATTCCGGTGCTGACCTGGGGCGGCTTGCGGGGCGGCATTTCCGTGGCGCTGGCACTTTCTCTGCCAGAGGTCGCAGAGAAATCTGCGCTATTGGCCGCGACATATGCCGTGGTTCTGTTCACCCTGATCGTTCAGGGGCTCAGCCTGCGTGCAGTGATCAAGAGGCTGGCACGGTGAACACTGTCAAATGGGGTTTGCGGTCCAAACCGCTCGACCCGGGGGCAGAGCAAGCAGCCTGTCGGAAACCGGCTGCGCTGTCAGCCCCGATAGATCGTATCAAAACAAGGAGTTGGTCATGGCAGCGTCATTTTCGATAACCCGCGTCACCGCGTTTTGGGGCCGGCTGAATTCCAGCTTCTGGTTCGTGCCCGCGGTCATGGCGGTGGTGGCTGTGGCGCTTTCGTTTCTGCTCATCGAGGTCGATGCCCTGCGCGACGTGGCCCAGACCGACAATCCGAGCGCGCTCTACACGTTCGGACCCGAGGGGGCCCGGGCGATCCTGTCGGTGATCGCAACTTCGATGATCACGGTGGCCAGCCTGATCTTTTCGATCACGATGCTGTCGCTGCAACTTGCCTCCTCGCAGTTCGGGCCGCGAGTGCTGGGCAACTTCATGCGCGATCGCAGCAACCAGATCGTATTGGGAACGTTTATCGCGACCTTTCTCTATTGCCTGTTTGTGCTGCGGTCCGTGCGAGGCATGGAGGGGTCCAGCTTCGTCCCGCATCTCGCTGTTGGGTTTGGTGTTCTGCTAGCCGCGGCAAGTGTCGCTGTTCTGATCTATTTCATTCACCATATCGCAACGTCGATCCGGGTCGAAACGTTGCTGGCAAAACTTGCTGTCGAAGGCTGCACCGCCGTTGACCAACTCTTTCCCGAACGAATTGGCCGTGGGCCGGAGAATGATGCGGACGAAACGGGCAGGCAGCGGCTTCCTGACGACTTCGACGGTGGCGGCAGGCAGATAGAGGCCGATTCAGGTGGATACGTCCAGAGTATCGGCGATGATGTGTTGATACGGATAGCCGCCAAGCATGATCTTGTCCTGCGAATCGAGGCGCCTCCTGGTCAGTTCGTCACGGACGGCGCCTGCGTGATCACCGCATATCCACGGGATCGCGTGTCCGACGAAATTGACGAGGACCTTCGCGGCGCGTTCGTCATTGGATGGGATCGGACACCCTATCAGGATCTGGAGTTCGCCATCCGCCGCATCGTGGAACTGGCGCAACGATCACTGTCGCCCGGCATCAACGACCCCACTACCGCGCTCTACTGCATCGACCGGCTGGGACAAGTTCTTGGCCGATTGGCCAGCCGGGACATTCCCTCCCCAATGCGGCTCGATCAGAGCGGCCAGTTGCGCGTCTCGACTGAAGTCTTCGATCTTGGGGATGTAACCTGCCGGGCCTTCGCGGCGATTGCACGATACGGGATGGCCGATGCTGATGTCGTCACCCGGCTTGCTGAAACCCTCGCGAAGTTGAAAACGTCTTTTCCGCTGGCCGCGCGTGTCACCGTTGCCGAGTTGCGTGAACAGGTGTTGCGCGAAAGCGTGGGGCCGACAGTTCACACCTTTGACCGCAAAATTCTTCTGGATTTACGGGAGAGCAGCGGGAAGAAGTCCTGAATCGGAGCGTATCGTTGCGACCTTCGGACGCGAAGATGCACCTGATCGAAACTTACTGGGCCGCGATTCCCCGCATTCCCGGTTCGGATCGGACGAAGATACGCGTCACCTCGGGGTGCTTTTGCCGCACTGCGCTGCCGATTGCACCGATCAGATGCTCCAGATCTGGGATCGTCATTTCGTCGGGGAATTTCAGGGTGAAAGCCGCGAAAACCTGATCGGCGCCAAGCTGGACCGTGATCAGGTCAACAACGTGACGAACCTGGGGATGCGCGCCAACCGTCGCCCTAAGTGCCGTGACAACCTCGGGGTCGGCGGCGTCGCCAACCAGCAGCTGCTTGCTTTCATGCGCATGCACGATCGCAACACCAGTGAGCAGGACGCCGATGGCAACTGATGCGGCCCCATCCCAGACCGGGTTTTCCGTTACCACCGAAAGTGCTGTCCCGGTACTGCGATTACAACCCCGATCAGCGCCGCCGAGTCCTCAAGGAAAACCGTGAAAGAGGTGGGGTCCTTGCTGCGCCGGACGGCTTGCCAGATGCTATGGCGTCCCTTGGTTTTGCGGAAAGCTCGCCATGCGAACCAGAGCGAGATCGACTCGAACACAAAGGCGAGCCCGAACACGATGAAGGTGATCCCGGGCCGGCTGATCGGCGCAGGATCGAGGATATGGATGACACCTTCATAGATCGAAATTCCGGCACCCAGCGCGAAGATCATCATGGCGACGACGAAGCACCAGAAATAGAGCTTGCGCCCGTACCCCACCGGGTGTTCTGCGTCCGCGGGCTTCCGGCCCGCTTTTGTCCATAGAGTAGCAGAACCTCGTTGCCGCTGTCGACGAGACTGTGCACGCCCTCGCTCAACATCGCCGAACCGCCGGTGATCCAGGCCGCGATGAACTTCGTGATCGCTATCGCCAGATTGCTGAGCAGCGCCGCATAGAGTGCCGCAGTGTTATCGTGCTTTGCCATGATATTCCGCGCCTTCTGGGTAGTGCCCCGACTCGCAGTGTAGGGCCTAGCGAGAGGCGGCGCGTCGAGCCAAAATACGAGCCGATCTACACTGACGTTCTAGGTTCCGCCCGGTTCGCTGCGCCGGACTGCGTCAAACCCTGTTGGGCGGCGCGTTGTTGCAGGTCCGTGGGTATTGTGGCGGATGGATTGCCCCTGTCACGGTCTGCGGACCGAGTTCCCGCCGGCGATGATACGATTGATCAGCGCTGCAACGGCGGCGTGCATTTCGCGGTCGGCTTCCGGGCTTCCAGCGTTTTCATGTGAAGCGGCCGCATCCTCGAGAATGCCCATGATCTCGCGTTCCGGCAGGACTTGCGCGTCGTTAAGCGCAAGCAGCAAGGCCTCGCAGATCGAGAGCGCAGCGATTCCTGAATGGGTGTCATGATCCGACATGCGGTGTTGGCCTTCCGTGGTGCTTGCGCCTGCTTGGAGATTCAGAGCCGGGCATGAGACAGACTTTCAAAATATCTGCTACATTGTACTGATCGACATCAGTCGTCGATCAGGTTTCCATGATACGTGTTCGGCTGGCTCCGAAGATTGGTACGCACTTGGAAAACACACCACTGGTCCGCAAGCTGGGCGCATTCGTTGCGTTGTCAGATACAGAACTCTCGGTCCTGGAGACGCTGCACAAGCGTCGGCGCACTTTTGTCGCCGGGCGTGACCTTGTGCATCAGGGGCAATCGAATCAGGCGGCTTACATCCTCATTTCTGGCTGGGCCTGTTCCTACAAGCTCCTGCAGAATGGGCAGCGACAGATTGTCGATTTCCAGATCCCCGGTGATTTTCTGGGGTTGCGGAGTGTGTTGCTGCACATCTCGGATCACAGCATCGTGCCGGTCACCGATATCGAGGTAACGGAGGTTCTTGTGACTGACCTGCTGGACGCGTTTGCGCGGACTCCCCGGCTGGCCACGGCAGTCTTATGGGCCGCATCCCGTGACGAAGCGATGGTGGTCGAGCACCTGGTCGACATCGGGCGCCGCAACGCAGCCGAGCGCATGGCGCATTTCCTGCTCGAACTCGGGGCCAGGCTTTCCCTCGTCGGCGTGGGCAGCAAGGCGGGGTTTGCCTGTCCGCTGACGCAATACCTTCTGGGCGACGCACTCGGGCTGAGCGCCATCCACGTCAACCGGGTGCTGCGAAAACTGCGCGAATCGGGAATGGTCACGTTTCGCGATGGATACGTCAGGTTCGATGCCTATGATCGCCTCGCCGAATTCGCCGAGTTCGATCCGACCTATCTGGATCAGGTCGGACCGTTTCTCAAATAGCGATAACCAGGCGCCGCCATCAAGCTCAGATGCGTCCGAGCACCATCAGGATGACGACGATGATCAGCACTGTGCCCAGCACACCGACCCCGGCATGACCGAAGCCGTAACCGTAGCCGTTGAAGCGCCCGCTGAATCCGCCCAGCAGAAATATGATGAGTAGAATGACGAGGATTGTACCGAGTGACATTGTGCTTGCTCCTGTTGCTGGGCTCCACCCGTCCTATGGGAGGTCCCGATGTTTAAACCTTCGGTGTGCGGCCAGCTCGATGCCCCACTCCGGCTGTTTCATTTCCCGTCGATGGAAATGCCGTTCTCATTGATCTCGATGTCGATGCCGCTCTGGCGTTCTTGATAGTAGAGGTAGCCTGCCACGGCTGCGACGACGGCAAGCGCGCCTATCAACATGAGAAGAAAGCTCCGACTCATTACCAAGTTCCTCGTTGATGTAGGGAGTTCCCGAGCGTTTTGGGCTCAGACGGCGACGCCGCAGGGCCATTTGTCTCTGTCTGAGAGCGCGCGGCATTGCGGCACGAGCCTCAAGCGTCGCGGATCGTGTCCTTGATGCCGCCGACCGCATTCTGGACCTTGCCTTCAACTTTTTCGGCATGGCCCTCCGACTCGAGTTTCGCGTCGCCGACCGCTTTGCCGATCGCCACCTTGACCTCGCCCTTTACGACCTTCGCGGAACCGATCACCCGATCCTTATCCATGGCGTTTTCCTTTCAGAGTGGTTGACCACGAGACATGTTCACCGGAAACTCCGTGAACTGTTCAAATCATCGCACCGCTGTCGCCGGCCTACACTGACGCAGGTTTGTCTCGGCAAGAATATTTTGAGGCGTTTTCCTTTACGACCGCGGGTCAGCGGATCTTGGCTGCGCCCGGCAGGACGCGCGTTCTGGCGCGGCCATCGAGGATGGAGCGGGTGTCAGTCAATCAGCCGATGTCGGCGAGTTTACCGCTGGTCCTGACGTCCGATTTGCCTCAACCTGATTTTTCATAGCCTAATGCAACCATCCAATGAGGAAGCTCAAGCCTTGATCAATGGTGATCAAGATCACCATCGCTGACGGGATTGCGGGCGAGAAAGACGCGCTCGATCACGAACACCACCGCCATGCCAATGAGGGCAAGAACGACGATCAGCGGATCGGACCGCCATTTCATCGCCGCGAATGCGCTCAGAACCACAGCGTCGAGCGTAATCGCCGTCAACAGGACCCAACCCCGTGCACCGATGTCGTGGCGGAGATGTCTGTAGACTCCCCAGTGAATGATGATGTCCATCACGAGGTAGAAGAAAGCGCCGAGCGAGGCGATGCGGCTGAGATCGAAGAAGATCGTCAAGATGCCCGCAATCACCACGGTATAGACCAGCGTGTGGTCCTTGATCGTGCCCGGCATGCCGAAATGGCTGTGCGGGATCATCTTCATCTCGGTCAGCATGGCCAGCATCCGCGAGACCGCGAAGATGCTTGCGATCAGCCCGGAGGCCGTGGCCACCAGCGCAAGCGCCACCGTCAGGTAGAAGCCAGTCGGCCCAAGCGCAGGCTCGGCCGCTTCGGCGAGGGCATAGTCCTTCGCCGCAACGATCCGGTCGAGCGGCAGACTGGAGCCGACGGCGAAGGCGACGAGCAGATAGACGACCACGCAGAGTGCGATGGACAGGACAATGGCCCGACCCACGTTGCGATGCGGGTCGGTGACCTCCGCACCGCTGTTGGTGATCGTCGTAAACCCCTTGAATGCCAGGATCGAAAGCGCGACAGAGGCCACGAAGCCGGTTGCGCCCGCATCCCCGCCGGTCGCCTCGAAGCTGATCCCACTGGCCCAGAGACCGGCGGCCCCAAACAGCGCGATGCCGCCGACCTTGAGCGCGGCCATGAGGATGGACAGAAGTCCGACGGAACGGCTTCCCGAGACGTTCACGAGATAGGCGAAGACGATCAGCCCGACGCCGAGAACCGGCACGAGGACACTATCCGGATCGCCCCCAAAAGCCCTGAGCGTGTAGGTTCCGAAAGTGCGCGCGACGAGACTTTCTGCGATGACCATCGACAGCGCCATCAGCAGTGCTGCGCCTGCAGCAATCGTCGTCGGCCCGTAAGCCTTTTTGAGGATCATCCCGATTCCGCCCGCAGACGGGTAGGCATTCGACATCTTGATGTAGGTGTAAGCGCTGAATGCCGTCACGATCGCGCCGACGATGAACGAGAGCGGAAACAGCGGCCCCGCAAGTTCGGCGATCTGGCCGGTCAGGGCGAAGATGCCCGCCCCGATCATCACACCGGTACCCATGGCCACCGCGCCCGGCAGGCTGATGCTGTTTTTCTTGTAAGCTTGAGCCAAATCCAGGATTTCCTTATATACTATCTGTTTCATCCGGGGCGCGTACAGACCAGCACATGTCCCAGACCTGATCGACTTTGGAAAGTGTCCTGGGTCTCGCATGATGACCGCGTTTGTCGCCGGCGGCGATCAAGTCGGCGCCAGCCCAATCGTATGAGCACCAGCTTTTCAGCACCAGCTCCTTTCTTCTACGCCGGGTTCCCGCAACAACTCACGGATGTTCGCTTCGATGACGCGATACCCGAGATTTCCATAGAGCTTCTGGCGACCTTGGTTGAGCACATAGGTTGGACTGCCCTCGATCTTGAGGCGATCTCGTTGCTGGTAGTCGGCAGCCAATGACGCGAACGCCGCACCACTGTTGATTTCAGCCTCCACCGGGGAAAGATCGATTCCGATCTCTTCGGCAATCGCATGCTGAACCCTGCGCTGGGAGACGTCGCGGCATTCATGGAAAAATGCGCGTCGCAACTGCCAGATCAATTGCGTTGAAAGAGGGCTGCCGGCGCCGGAGTTGCCGCCACTTTCAGACTTCAATTCCGCAATCTGGACAGCTTTGATGAACAGATGCGCACTGTCCGAACTCGCTGGCTTGGCAGAAAGCCATATTTCCGGGTGGACGTCGATGTGGCCGAATTTCTTGCCGACCTCTTGCAGATGTCGATTGAAGCCGTCGTAGGCTCCCTTGTCGGCCCATCCCTGCGCTATCTTGTCTTCGGTATTTCCAAAGACGGAGCAGAACCTGTAGTCAATTTGCACCTCCGCACCGAAGTCTCTGGAAATCTCTTCAAGCCGGATTTGGGAAGCATAGGCCCATATACAGAGTACGTCCGAGAAATACGTGATAGAAACAGGAACGGTCGTAGCCATTTTCGTCATCCAACGTGTGCCGAGGTGCGATCTAAACATGATCTCACAATTAACAGATTAGCTTGATCGCAGTGGCATCCGAATTCTGGCGGCCATTTGCTTTCCTGGCGGCGCAAAAATCATCGCTGAAGGCTCCAGAGAAATAGCAATTCATCTGATCTCAACCGGCCAATGGGAACGCGGCAGGATAATGTGGCTCATGGCCTGCGGCCACGGAACGCCAAGACGGCAATAGCGATGACCACCAGAGCCAGCACAAGAATGCCGGTCCCTCCGAAGCCACCCATTCCATTACCCATACCCCATCCCCAGTCGCCGCCCATCATGCCGTCACCTTGACCCGGCGTTGCCCCCTGACCACCCATCTGTGCATTCGCCGCGGTCGCGAGCGTTAATGTCGCGAGCGTGGACATCGCGAGCAGCCGCGCCGCAGCGCCAAGGAATAGTGTCATGCTATTTCTCCTCAATACATCATTACGCGACTGGATCGCGCTCACACTCAAGCTCTCAGACAGCCTCGAGTTTCGCGTCACCGATCGTTTCGCTGATCGCCACCGTGGCCATGCCCTCCAAAACCTTCGCCGAACCGTTTTCCTGATCCTATCCACGGCGGCTTCTTTTGCAGAGTTGTGGGCCATGAGGCTTGTTCACCGGAAACCCCGTGAACTGTTGAGATCATCACACTAACGTTACGGGCCTACACTGACGCAGATTGGTCTCGGCAAAAATATTTGAAGCGTTTTCATGCAGAACCGCACGTCAGCGCGGATTGGCTGCGTCCGGCAGGACGCGCGTTCCGGCGCGGCCCTCGAGGATGGCGCGGGCATCAGTAAGCAGTCCGATGCCGGCAAGTTTGCCGCTGGTCCTGACGGAATGGGGCTGGTGAGCTAGATATGCCTAAGTCTGCTTCCCTTTTCGTCCAGGCAATTTGCGATCGCGGCGATTTTCAGCCGCGTCCGTGCCGAGGCCCAGACCCGTTCCTGCGCTCGTCTCGCCACTTGAGCCACCGAGATCGAAACCGGGCCGATCAACGGCGACGGGTCCCGGCGAACTGTCTGCGGTCTTGTCTTTGGGATTTTTCGTCGGGGCCGACGTCTTGGATTGTTTCTCGACCATGATCCGGTTCCTCCTGAGTTGGTTGATTTGGCTATCTGGCGACAGGTGAATTCCTACCGATCGCCGGTTCGTATTGTGTCGCCGCCTTTCGTGTGATCGAGTTTGCCAAGGGTTTTCTCAAGCACGTGCTGTAACTTCTTGGAAGCGCCCGAGATCGCACCTTCAAGCGTGGCGGCCCGATCACTGGCCACTTCCGGTTGACGACCCTCCAGACGTGCTTCGATGAGGCAACGCTTGTCTGAACCGCCTGATTTGTCGCCGTCCGCATCGCTGAGGTGCACTTCAATCCGAGTTATATGCTGACTGAAGCGGTCCAGCCGGGAGCGGATCTCAGTGGAAACACTCGCCGTTAGGCCTTCTCCACCTTCTACGTTCTCGTCCGTGTTGACCTGAATTTGCATGACTAGTCTCCTTTTTCGAACCGCTGCCCAGAACGCGGTTTTCGATACCGGGCGGTCGCTGTCTATCATCCGGCCATCTTCAAAGAGGATCGGCCATTCCGTGATGGATTAAACATAACCCCGCTAGATCCGGCACACACTGATATCGATCAACAGAAGGCGTCCGGCAGTTGCGGCCTGGCTTTCTGTCTCAAGGGCGCTGATCCGAGACAAGCGTGGACATCGCCAGCCGCTGGGTCAGGAAGTAGTGTCATGATGTTTCAAGTGTTTATATCACTACGCGAGTGAACAGCGCGTCAGCAGAGTTCTGCCGCATCCGACAAGACACGCGTTCCCGCGCGGCCTTCTAGAATGGCGCGGGCATCAGTCAGTTGGCCGATGCCGGCGAGTTTGCCGCTGGCTCTGACGAAGGCCGACGCAGCGCCAACCTTCGGGCCCATGGAACCCGGCGCCAGATCGAGCTTGTCCAGCACGTCAGGGGTTGTGGCACCAATCGCGTGTTGCTCGGGACTGCCAAAATCCTGAAAGACGGCTGCCACATCGGTCAGCAACAGCAATGCGTCCGCCTTGAGTTCCGAGGCCAGAAGTGCGGCCGTGCGATCCTTGTCGATCACCGCCTCGACACCCTCCATGCCGCCGTCTGAGTTCCGCACGACCGGAATGCCGCCGCCGCCGGCGCATATCACCGCATGGCCCGCGTCAAGCAGCACCTTGATGGCATCGAGCCCGATAATCCTGAGCGGCAGGGGGGAGGGAACCACACGGCGCAGGCCACCGGACGCCTCGGTGACAAGCGACCAGCTATGATCTTTTTCCGCCTGTGCAGCCTCGGCCTCGGAGTAAACGGGACCGATGGGCTTGCTCGGCGCCTTGAAGGCAGGATCCGTGGAATCCACCTCGACCCGGCTGAGAAGGGTGGCGCAGCGAGACCCCACCGGCAGCGCATTCATCAGCTCCTGTTCGATCAGATAGCCGATCATGCCTTCTGTCTCTGCGCCCAGCACATCCAGCGGCCAGGGTTTGGACGGATCATAGGCCGCCCCCTGAAGCGCCAGCAAACCGACTTGGGGGCCATTGCCATGCGCGATGACAATCTGGTGGTCTCGCGCAAGATCCGCCAGCGCAACCGCTGCTGTCCGCACATTCGCGATCTGTGCGGATGCGGTCATGGGTTCGTCACGACGAAGAAGAGCGTTCCCGCCCAAGGCTACGACCACGAGCATCTCAAGACCCCATTGTGGCGACCAATATGGCCTTGATCGTATGCATCCGGTTCTCGGCCTGATCGAAGACGACCGAAGCGCGGGATTCGAAGACTTCCTCGGTTACTTCCATGCAGTCGACGCCATATTTCTGGAAGGTTGCTTCACCGACTTCGGTATCGCGATTATGAAATGCCGGCAGGCAGTGCAAGAACTTGGCATAAGGATTTCCGGTCTTCTCCATCACTGCAGCATTGACCTGATAGGGCGACAGGAGTGCGATCCGATCTTTCCAGACGTCGTCCGGCTCGCCCATGGAGACCCAGACATCGGTGTAGACAAAGTCGGCTCCCTCCAGGCCTTCGGCATGCTTCTCTGTCAGCGTGATGCGGGCGCCCGTGGTTTCAGCGATGGTCCTGCACTTGGTGACAAGATCTTGATCTGGCCAACAGCTCTGCGGACCGCATAGGCGCACATCCATGCCGATCAGCGCAGCACCGACCATCAGCGATGAGCCCATGTTGTTGCCGGCGTCACCCATGAAGCAAAAAGCGATGTCCGACAAATGCTTGTGGGTGAACTCGCGCATGGTCATCAAGTCGGCGAGGATCTGCGTGGGGTGGAAATCGTCTGTCAGCCCGTTGAAGACCGGCACGCCGGAGTATTCTGCCAGCACCTCGGCGTCCTTCTGGCCGAAGCCGCGATACTCGATACCATCGTAGAACCGCCCGAGCACGCGCGCGGTATCCTTCATCGATTCCTTGTGCCCGATATGACTGCCCGATGGGCCCAGATAAGTGACATGCGCACCTTGATCGTGAGCCGCCACCTCGAATCCGCTGCGGGTCCGTGTGCTGTCCTTCTCGAAGATCAGGGCGATGTTCTTGCCGCTGAGACGCGGCACTTCGAAGCCACCATGCTTTGCCATCTTGAGGCTTGCGGCCAGTTGCAGCAGGTGACGGATTTCGTCAGGCGAAAAGTCGAACAGCTTCAGGAAGCTGCGTCCGTGCAAGTTCTGTGGCATGGGGATGATCCTCAAATGGTGTCGCGGATTAGGGGGCACGTCATGCAATGCGATCCGCCGCGTCCGCGCCCGAGTTCCGAGCCGGGGATGGTGATGACCTCGACACCCGCCTTGCGCAGGAGGGTGTTGGAATAGACGTTGCGCTCGTATCCGACGACGACGCCGGGTTCGAGGCAGAGCAGGTTGTTGGCGTCGTCCCATTGCTCGCGGGCGCTCTCGTAGGCATCCCCGCCGGTCGGGATGGTGCGCAGCGCCTTGATGCCAAGAGCTTTGGCCACGACCTCGAGGAACGGCTTCGTCTCTGCCTCCACCACGACATCCCCGCCGTCTCCGGGGCGCAGGCTGTAGCAGCGGATGGCATCGGTCACTTCGGCGAAGACGGTGACCAGATCGCGGTCACAGAAGGTGAAGACGGTGTCGAGATGCATGGATCCACGCGCGCGGGGAAACTGGCAGGCGATTACCCGTGTGGCGCCACCGCCGGCAAACAGATTACGCGCGATCTGGCTGACCGCCTGGGCCGTGGTGCGTTCGCCCATGCCGATCAGGACAATGCCATTGCCGATGGGCATGACATCGCCGCCTTCGACGGTCGCGGGGCCATGATCCTGTGTCGGGTCACCCCACCAGATGGGAAATCCTGCATCCTTGAAGTCGGGGTGAAAGCGATAGATTGCGGCGAGGTTAAGCGTCTCCAGCCGCCTTGCAGGCCAATGCATCGGGTTGAGCGTTACGCCGCCATAGATCCAGCAGGTCGTGTCGCGGGTGAAGATGTGATTGGGCAGTGGCGCCAGGATGAAATCTGCAGGTTCCAGCATCGGAGCCAGCACGCCCTTGGCCGGGATTGGCAGTTCGGCACGGCTCATGCCACCGATGAGGATGGTGGATAGCAGCGCCGCATCGATTTCCATCAGATGCGCCAGCAAATCATCCGCAAGGCCGACGCCAACGGTGTTGTCGCTGATCCGCGCCTCCAGCAGCCAGCGGCGTGCCTCCAGGTCTGCAAGCGTCTCGGTCAGCAAGTCCTGCATGACCACAACCTCGATACCGCGATTGCGCATCACATCGACGAAGGTCATGTGCTCGATACGCGCCTGCTTGACCCATATGACATCATCAAACAGCAGTTCAGCGCAGTTGGCGGGCGTCAGACGCGCCATGGCGGCGCCGGGTGTGTGGACCATCACGCGACGTAGCTTGCCTGCTTCGGAATGAACGCCGTAGGTCAGGGGAGGGGTAGCAGTCATGTCGGTGTTCCTGTCAGAAAGACGCCAATACTCAGCGCGCCCATGATGATGATTGTGAGACCCAGCAAAACGGGCCAGACGAAGTGCAGCCAGCGCTCATAGGGAACGCGGGCGATGGCGAGACCGCCCATGACCACTGCGGAGGTCGGGGTGACGAGGTTGACGACGCCTTCGGCCGACTGGAACGCGGTGACGACGAGGCTTCGTGCAACCCCGGCAAAATCGGCGACAGGGGCCAGGATTGGCATCGACAGCACGGCAAGGCCTGAGGTGGAGGGGACGAAGAACGACAGCACGACCTGGATCCAGTACATCACGTTGATGAACACGATCTCGTTCAGGCCTGTGACCATTCCCTCTGCCCAGTGCAGGATGGTGTCGGTGATGTGGCCTGCGTCCATGATCACGACGATGCCGCGCGCCAGGCCGATGATCAGCGCCACGCCCAGAAGATCACGCGCACCGCCGACGAAAGCCTCGACCAGGCCCTTTTCACCCAGCCGACCGATCAGGCCGATGCCGATGCCAGCGAACAGGAACAGCCCGCTCATTTCGGCCATCCACCAGCCACCCAGAGAGACACCCCAGATCATCACAGCAAAGGTCGTCCCAAACAGCAAAAGAACGATCTTGTGCAGTCCGGTGAAATCGGTGTCGGCGGCTTCTGCCGTGCTGCGGAAGTGCGCCTCGTTCTCGGCCTTGAGGTCGAAGACCAGCGAGCGCGACGGATCTGCCTTGACCCGTGCAGCATAGCGCATGACGTAGGCCACGGTTGCTGCGAAAGTGAGGGCCAGAATGACCAGCCGCAGCATCAGCCCGTCCGTAAACGGCACGCCGGCAGCGTTGGATGCGATGACGGTCGAGAAGGCGTTTACGGTTGAGCCGAGCACGCCGACTCCGGCTCCAAGCAGAATCACCGCGACTGCCGTCAGGGCGTCGTAGCCCGCAGCGATCATCACCGGTGTCAGAAGGACATAAAAGGCCAGTGTCTCTTCAGCCATGCCCTCGGTCGTCCCGCCCAGGGCGAACAGACCCATGAGGATCGGGATCATCCACTTTTCCTGCCCCTTAAGCTTTGTCATCGCGCGCTTGATGCCCGCGTCGATCGCGCCGGTTGAGGTGACCACGCCAATGAAGCCGCCGATCATCAGCACGAACAGTGCGACATCAATTGCGTTGGCGGTGTAGCTGCCGGGATCGTAGAACCCGGCGATGGGGGCGAGGATGACGTCGAAGAAGCCCTGTGGATTGGCAGCCATCGGTGCGTAGGTTCCGGCGATCGGGATATCCTTGCCGAGCACGGCGGACGCCACGCGTTCATACTGGCCGGCGGGAATGATCCAGGTCATCGCCGCCACGATCACGATCAGCGCCAGAAGGATCGTGTAGGCCGAGGGAAAGCTGAACCGGGATACTGGTTGCGGTTTTGTGGTGTCAGGAGAGGGCATGCATGGGTCCTTTGCCAGCCCGGCTGTGAAAATGCGCGAGCAGATAAGCTTAACCTAACTGAGGATCGCAGCTGGCGAGCTGATCGAGGTTAGGTGCAAAGAATTTGATTTCCAAAAAATGGAAGCGGATCCATGCCTTATACGGTACGAAAACGTGCAATTCCGCAGAGCGGGATTACCCCTCGTCACGCGCCGCCGCAGCGCCCGTGCCAAGCTCGATGATCTCTGCCGTGATCGCCTCCTGCCGGACCCGGCGCAGCGTGGCCTGAAACTCTTCAAGCTCACGCGCGATCTGGCTGCCCGCGGCGGACATGGCCTCCAACCGCGCGTCGTTCTCGGCTGCAAAGGCGTGAAGCGCGGCCTTGCACACAAGCGCATGGAAATAATCCGCGCCCAGACTGTCGATAAGGGCATCGACAGGAAGCTGCATCAGCGGGTTGTCAAACGCGGCTGTTGGGAGATCGGACAAATCGATCGGGAAAAGGGTTTGTCGCACGACTGATGGCCGCCCGGACTCCTTGCCGGTGAAGATGACATCGAGACGATCGATGCGGCCTGCGCCGACCACATCATAGATCGCCCTGGTGATCCTGTCGGCAAGCTTCGGGATCCCAGGTGTGTGCGAGGGCATGGCAGCGCTCCACACAGGAACGATCCCGCGGACAGCGGCAAGAGAAAGACCGCGGGTTCCGATAAGAAAAAGCGTTTCGGCATCTGGTTCCGCGCCAATGCTGTCGAGCACCCGTTCGCTGAAGGCGCCGGCGAACCCCTGTTCCGCGGCAAATACCAGCAGACCAGTCTTGGCTTGGGTTGCCTTGCCCGAGGCCGAGCGGGATTTTGCGGTTGCAGCTGCCTCGGGCCCAAGCGCGCTCGACATCACAGCAGCGATGGTCGCCGCATAGCTGTCCACTGCCTCAAGCTGGGTTCGGGCGGTATGGGCGCGTGCGGCGGCAATGCCTTTCATGGCGTTCACCACCGCCCCGAGCTGGCCGACGCTCTCGATCCGGGCGCTTATATCGGCCAATCGCTCGGTCATGGCGCGGGTGCCTCAGCAGGGGCCTCTACCACGTCGTCTCCACTCTTGTTCCCGTCCGCATTGTCGCTCGACAGTGATTTTGCTAGCCGAGTGATCGCTGTCATCACCACCTCACGTGTCTCTGCCTCCATTTCGCCGCTTGCTGTTATGCTGCTCAGGACCTCGGCCGCGTCCCTGTCGAGTGCGGCGGGAAGGCCGGCGCGGAAAGCGGCTACCGCATCCAGCGGTAAGGGGTCGAGCAGTCCCGACTGCACCGCCAGCATCAGGCCGACTTCGTCGGCCAGGCGGAACGGCGCGTGTTGCGGCTGTCGGAGGATCGCCCGGATCCGTTCCCCGCGTTTGAGCTGGTCGCGCACCCTGCCTTCGGGCATGCCGCCGAAGCGGGTGAAAACCTCGAGCTCAAGAAACTGGGCATAGTCGAGCCGTAGCGTGCCCGCCGCATCGCGCAAACTTGGCGCCTGCGTCTTGCCGCCCACACGGCTGACGCTCAGCCCCACATCCACCGCGGGTTTCTGGCCCTGATGGAAAAGTGCAGCGTCGAGCACGATCTGCCCGTCGGTGATCGAGATCAGGTTGGTCGGGATGTAGGCCGACAGGTTGCCAGAATCTGTTTCGGCAATCGGCAGCGCGGTCAGCGAGCCGCCGCCGCGATCCTTTGACAGCTTCGCCGCGCGTTCCAGCAGACGTGCGTGGATGTAGAAGACATCGCCCGGATAGGCTTCGCGTCCCGGAGATTGCCGGGTCAGAAGCGCGATTTCGCGGTGGGTGGCGGCATGCTTGGACAGATCATCAATCACGATCAGGGCGTGCTGGCCCTTGTCTCGGAAGTATTCCGCCATCGTCATCCCGGCATAGGGGGCGATCCACTGCAGACCGGGCGCAGAGGCAGAGCTTGCCACCAGAACGATGCAGCGCTCGAAGTTTCCCTGCGCCTGTAACGCGTCGATGGCGCGGCGAACACTGGAAGTCTTCTGCCCCACAGCGACATAGATGCAGATCATGTCGGTGTCGCGTTGCGCAATCAGCGCATCAATGGCGAGCGTTGTCTTGCCGGTGGAGTGGTCACCGACGATCAGTTCGCGCTGACCCCTGCCAAGCGCAAACAGCGTGTCCATGGCCACGATCCCGGTCTGCACCGGCTCTGTGACGAGATCGCGTTCGATGATCGATGGCGCCGGGCGTTCGATCGGCAACCGGCTTGCTGCCTGGATCGGGCCCTTTCCGTCGAGCGGGCGACCGAGCGGATCAACGATCCGTCCCAGCAGCGCTTCGCCAACTGGAACATTGACCACTTCGCCGGTACCGAAGACAGCGTCGCCAGCCTCGACATCGGTCGCTGCATCCAGAAGAACGCAGCCGATCCGATCGGAATCAAGAACCCGGGCGAACCCGACCTGGCCACCCTGAAAGTGCATCACTTCGTCCAGCCGCACATCGCGCAATCCCGAAATCATGGCGATGCCGTCGCCGATATCCTCGACCTGGCCTCTGTGTTCGACCCGTGGGCCGAGCGCCGCGCTGTGCAGCGCTGCTTGCGCGGCGCCGAGCCAGTCCGTCTTGTCAGCGGGCGGCATCCGTCATCTCCTTCAGGATCGCGTCAAGATCTGCCCGCCAGCTGTTGCGCAGCACGAAATGCGCGCTTCTGAGTTCCAGCCCGGCGATCAGGTCGGGATCGGTGACAAATTTCAGCTTCGGCGAACCTCCGAGCCCGGTAATCACCGCCTTCTTGATCACCGCCTTTTCTGCAACCGTCGGGGAAGTGGCGGAGGCAATCTCGATCTGGGCTTTGGAGCCAACCAGCGCAGCACGCTCGGAGGCCGTCATGCCCGCGATGGCCTTGACCAGGAGTTCAAGCTGGGCTGACTGAACCGTGGGACTGTTCAACTGACCGAGGATCTTGGCGGCGATCTCCACTGAAAGCGTTGAGGCCTGCGCCGCGTTGTCTTTTTTCGCAGCCGCAGTGTCTCGGTCGATTGAGGTTTGCGCCGCCGCCAGCAATTTGTCCGCCTTGACCTGCGCTTCGGCAAGGGCAGCCTTTGCAGCCGTCTCAGCCTTTGTCGTGGCCTCCGCCAGCAATGCCACGCGCTCTGCGTCAAACCCGGCGCGGGTTTCGCTGACTTCGGCCAAGGCCGCGTCAGCTTTGGCCTGCGCCACTTTTGCCTCTTTGAGCATGGCTTGCGTGGTGTCCTGACGTCGGGCAATGGCTGCCGCTACGGGACGCCAGAACAGACGCGAGAGCAACCAGACAAGGATCAGGACATTGATCGCCTGCAGGCCGAGCGTCCACCAGTTGATGGTCATGCGATCAAGCCAGCAGCGGGTTGGCGAAGAGCAACAGAAGCGCGATCACCAGACAGTAGATCGCTGTCGTCTCGATCATCGCGAGACCCACGAAAAGCGTTCGCGAGATCGTGTTTGCGGCCTCGGGCTGGCGCGCGATGGCATCCATCGCGGCGGCGACGGCGCGGCCTTCGGCCAAGGCGGGGCCGATGGCGCCAAAGGCCACGGCGAAGGCGGCGCAGATGATGCTGGCCAAAGGGAGATAATCCATCAGGAAACCTTTTTCGTTGGGGAAGGGGGCGGGGCTGTGTCTGCCGGTTCGGGGCGGCCGTCCTCGACCGCAGCGGTGATGAACACCAGTGCCAGAACGGCAAAGATGTAGGCCTGGACAAGCCCGGTGAGCAGATCGAGCGCCATCAACGGGATCGGGACAAGCAGGCCTGCCAGCGAGGCGACAATGCCGATGATGAACACCCCGCTCATCACATTGCCGAACAGGCGGACGAACATGGAGAACACACGGGTGACGCTTTCGAGCATGTTGAGCGGGATCATCACCGGATTGGGCGCGGCGAACGATTTGATGTAACCGCTGACCCCGCCGCTGCGCACGCCAAACCAGATCACCGACATGAAGACGAGGACAGCCAGCGCCGCATCGGTTTCCAGTTGCGCCGTCGGCGGATCAATCCCCGGCACAAGAGAGGTCCAGTTCGCCACCAGGATGAAGAGGAACAGGGTGCCGATGAAGCTTCGATAGGGGCCGGGCGCCGCGCCGGTTGTCTCGCGGATCTGGGTGTCGAGCGTGGCGACGATGAGTTCCAGCGCTGCCTGGCGTCTGCCTGGAGCCAGCTCCAGCCGCCGGGTCAGCAGATAGGCTCCCAGCACCAGCACCGCCATGATCACCCAGGTGGTGATGACGGCCTGCGTAAGCGGGACCGGCCCGACCTGGAAAAGCACGACCGATTCGAGCGGCGAGTTCATGTTTCGGCCCTCCCTGCCTGCCGCAGCATCAGCGCCTTGGTGACCAGCACGCCTGCCAGCGCCGCCAGAAGCGCAAACCCTCCGGCCAGAACAGCGAGGTAGAACCCGGTGCAAAGCAGAGCCAGACGGCCCAGCGTGAGGGCCAGTCCGAGCAGAGGGTGTCCCTCGATCACAATGAGATTGGCGGTTTGGCGCAACGCCCGGAAGTAGGCGTAACCCAGCACAAGGCCGCCGACAAAACAGACCGGCAGGGTGAGAGCCAGCGGCACGGTAGCGAGGTCTATCATGGCGTATTCATCCATTTCCATGCGGTCCAGCCGCCAAGGCACAATCCCAGCACCATGAATGGTGCGGTCCAGAAGATGCCGGAGCCAAGATGGGCATCGAGCCAGCGGCCAAAGAACAGACCTGCAAGGGTCGGTGTCACGAAGATCCAGCCGAGCACACCGATCTGCGCAAGACGGCGCCCAACCGACATATCCCCCTCGCGAAGCCATTTATCGCGGCGGTCACGGCGCAGGCGCGTCTCGACGATCAGCGGGTCTTCTTCGGGGCCGGTCGGAGGTTCGCGCTTCACTGGAACCCACCCGCGTTCACACCTGGCCCAAGCCGGCTGATCATGCGCCGGATGGCATTGAGTTGCAGGCGAACTGTCTCGACATGTTCCATCCGCTCTTCATCTGCGTCCGAATGAAACCGGGCAAGAACCTCTGAATCCAACGTGGCCAAGTCGTCGCCCGCCACCGCCTCGCGTGTGGCTATGGCGATCAAAGTGGTGGGGGCAGACTTTCCGCCCACTGTCATCACACCGCCGCGCACTGCGCAGAAACGCTCCGTTTCATCCTTGCGCCAACTGACGATGGAGATCGCGAGCGCCGTCAGGAACCCGGCGTGACCCGCACGGATGCCGAAACTGCCGCTGGCATCCTCGGCGCGCAAGCTATCGATGTCCTCATCGACCACGACTGAAAGGGGGGTCACAATCTTCAATCTCATGCCGCGGGCCCCGCGTCCGAGGTCTCCGAGGCTTTTGCGTCGGCTTCTTTCTCGCGCGCATCTTCCAGCGTTCCGACCATGTAGAGCGAACTTTCAGACCAATCGTCGGCCTCGCCATCCAGAATGGCACGGCACCCGGCCAGCGTATCCGCAAGCCCGACGCTGGCGCCCGGAGTGCCGGTAAAAGCCTCTGTCACCATGAAAGGCTGGGTCAGGAACCGCTGCAGCCGCCGTGCGCGTTTGACGATCAGCCGGTCGGACGCGCCAAGCTCTTCGACCCCGAGCAAGGAGATGATGTCGGTCAGTTCCCGGAACCGCGCCAGCGCCTGACGTACAGCCTCGGCAGTCTCGTAATGCGCCTCGCCCACGATCAGCGGATCGAGCAGCATCGAGGACGAAGCCAGCGGGTCGATCGCCGGATAGAATCCTTCCGCCGCCTGGGCGCGCGACAGCACGATGACACAGTCCATATGGCTGGAAATTGTTGTTACGGCTGGGTCGGTGAAATCGTCTGCGGGAACATAAACAGCCTGAATGGCGGTTACCGCAGATCCTGCGACCGAGGCGATGCGCTCCTGCAGCCTGGCCACCTCGGTTGCCAGTGTTGGTTGGTATCCAACGCGCGAGGGCAGGCGGCCCAAGAGGCTCGACACCTCCGCACCGGCCTGGACAAAGCGGAAGACGTTGTCCATCAGCAAGAGCACGTTCTTGTGCTTCTGGTCGCGGAAATACTCGGACACCGTCAAGGCCGTAAGCGCCGCGCGCCAGCGAGCGCCAGGCGGCTCGTTCATCTGGCCATAGACCAGCACTGTGCGCTCCAGCACGCCGGAACTTTGCATCTCGGTTAGAAGTTCGTGGCCCTCGCGCGATCGTTCGCCGATGCCCGCGAAAACGGAGATGCCTTCATACTTCTCGACCATGGCTCGGATCAGTTCCATCACCAGAACGGTCTTGCCGACGCCTGCACCGCCGAACATCGCGGCCTTGCCGCCCTGCGCCATCGGCGTCAGCAGGTCGATCACCTTGATCCCGGTCTCATATACATCTGTTGCGCCAGTCTGGGAGTTCAGCAGCGGCGGCAGCGCGTGAATTGACCGGCGCGGTGTATCCTGCGGCAGGGCAGGTCCATTATCCTGCGGATTGCCCACGACATCAAGAAGCCGACCGAGAACCGCCGTGCCAACGGGCACTTCGACCGGCCCGCCATTGGCATGAACCGATACCCCGCGCGCGAGCCCGGCCGTGGACTGAAACGCGACCGCGCGCACTGTGTGCAGATCGAGATGGCTGTGAACTTCGAGAATGAGAGGTGTCGGCCGGTCCCATTCCACAACCAGGGCAGAATTGATCGATGGCAGATCTACTTCAGCGAAGACGACATCAACGACAGCCCCTCTTACGGCATCAACGACGCCGTAACCCGGGTTGAGGATATTCAGAGTAGTGTTGTACTCTCCCATGCCTTTTGACTCTTTCTGTCGAAGTGATTGCGCCCTTCATAATATTTCTACGCGTTGGCACGGAGCGCTGCATTGATATGTATCAGTGCAGCGCTGCAGGGAGGGTAAATCGATCACAGATCGAAAAGCCAATGGATGAAAAGCTCTTGCAGCTAATCCGGATCAGTCCGCGCCGGACGGCTTTGATGCCGATCTGTCTGATCGTCGGTTTAGGCATCGAAGAGTTTGGAGCACAGTCATGATTGGACACGACGCGAATCTCGAAGAGCTGACCGCAGCGAACACCGACTTCCGCGCTGTTCTGCATTCGGGGTAGAGACTGCAACTGGTTCTGATGTCGGTCGAGCCGGGCGAAGAACTTGGCGGCGAGATCCATTCTGACACGGATCAGTTCCTCCGGATTGAAGAGCGAAAGGGACGGATCGTGATCGACGGTGTGCCCCATTGGCTCAAGCGTCGCGACGGCATCGTCGGTCCCTGCAGTTGTAAATCACAACCTGCTCTGCACCGGCCATGACGCCCTCAATCTTTATACGATTTACGGCCCTCCACATCACCGCGATCAGCTGGTTCAGAAGACGAAGGCCGAGGCGGTCGTGTCTGATGAGACTTTTGAAGGACAGGCTACCGAACAAGGGCCTGGCATGTTGCTGGTCTAGGTCGTGTGGGCAGTTATCTGATCCATAGGGCAAGTGCGGCGATTGTGACAACTGCGAGGTGGTTTCTTGCAATTTTCTCGAAGCGTGTCGCGACCCTGTGGAACTGTTTGAGTCTTGAGAAGCAGCATTCGACCAGGTATCTTTGGGCGTAGAGCTGTTCGTCCAGCGGGTACCTTTTCGCACGTGACGGGTTGTTCGGGATAATCGCAATGGCTCCTTTCTCAGCAATGAGGTTGCCCAGCCGGGCGCTGTCATCGGCGGTGTCGGCCAATTGGATGTCGGCGGGCAGCCCCTTGATCAGGGGCTCGGCTTGTGGCGCGTCACCCTTCTTGCTCCAGCAGCTGAAACGCCGGAAGACACTGTTCCAGTCGCCCAACACGTCGGGCAGATCACGCCAGGGCGAGCCGGTGCGGACGATCCAAAGCACAGCTTCCACAATTATGCGGTTGCCCTGGCCAGGCGAGCCGCGTGTGCGATCGTCACCAACAATGTAGGGCGAAATCCGCTCACACTGCTCATCCCGAAGGATCGGACGATCCAATACACCGATGACAGCCTCCAAAAGGCAGTCTTGACTCTGATTTGCTCACTCTTGGGACTCCCAAGAGTCCACACGACCTAGGGCTTCTCCAACAACCGCCCCGTTATTTACCATCAAGTATCGGGCTGGTCGTTCCTCGAGCGCGTGTTGGTTCGGTAATTAGGCAACACCGCTACTCATCCTTTCTTGACGACTCGATGATCCTAACCTGCATCAGTCCGGACCATTTTTGGACGTGGTAGTTCTCCAATTGAATAATTTGGCAGATTGAGCATCAACATGCCTGTCAATTCATTCCCGCGGACACGCCGCGGGCAATAAAACTGCTACGGCAGACTGACCGTGCCCGGCAGCAACAGCTGCACTCATGGGCCTTTTGCAAGTGCTTCCAACACGTGGTCGTCACCCGCGAAAACAAGAATTAGAAAGATATCCATATATGAAACGCATTCTTTTCGCTGCTGCAGTGGCAGCAATCGCGACCCCTACATCCGCTTTGGCACAGGAAACTTGTGGCGAAGTGACGATCACCCAGATGAATTGGGATTCAGCGGCCATCGTGACGGCCGTTTCGAAGTTTCTGATGGAACAGGGCTATGGTTGCGACGTCACAGTCGTGCCGTCCGACACCACGCCGGCGATGACGTCCTTGTCGGAAAACAACGAGCCCGACATCGTCACCGAGTTGTGGGAAAATTCCGCAGGCGACGCCTACAAGAAGCTCAAGGCTGACGGCAAGATCGTCGAGCTCGGCAGCGTGCTTGATCCGGGCGGCGTCGAAGGCTGGTGGTTGCCGACCTATCTGGTCGAAGCCCATCCGGAGCTTGCAACGATCCAGGGCGTGATGGAAAATCCTGAGCTGGTCGGCGGCATGTTCAACAACTGTCCCGACGGCTGGGGCTGCCGCGTCGTCAATGACAATCTCATCCGCGCCTACGACCTTGAGGGCAAGGGTTTCGAGATCTTCAACCATGGTTCCGGCGAAACGCTGGCAACATCGATGTCAGCAGCTTACCAGGCCAAGGAGCCTTGGTTCGGCTACTACTGGGGCCCAACCACGCCGCTCGGCAAGTTCGACATGACCAGCGTTGATCTGGGCGAGTTTGACAAGGAAGCGTTTGCGGCAATTCAGAACGCAGATGCGCCAAACCCGAAGGCTACCTCTTTCGACTCGGCGCCGGTGCTGACGATAGTGACCAAGGACTTTATGGAATCCCATCCTGATGTCTCAGCTCTTATGGCCCACGTGACGTTCAAGACGGAAACCATGAGCCAGCTTCTGGCCTGGAAGGAAGAGAAAAACGCATCCAATGAGGAAGCGGCTGTCTATTTCCTCAAGAACAATCCCGATGAGTGGAGCGGCTGGATCAATGCACCTGCCAAGGAAAAGCTCTCGGCACTGCTGAACTAGAACGGGTTACGGCTGGCACATCGGCTGCCAGCCCTCGCCGGCCGATCACGTCCGTGAGGACGGTTAGGCAACCAGGCGTGCCAACAGGCAGGGCCAAGGTCAAAGGGCCTGGCCCTGCCATAGATTGAGACAAGTAAATTAGGGGCCGCAACGGCCGCTATATTCTGCCCGGGTGAGTGATGCATGGCGACTTATGATTTTCTTTTCGATTGGACAGGCCTGCGCAATTGGTGCGGCGCCAGCGGCGATGACGGCGGCGGGATGATGTCCATGGCGCAATTGCTCGCGAAATCCTCGGGCAACAGCGCTGAAAAAACCGCATGGGAAACCCCTTTCCCATCGATGGATGCGATGCATGAAGCCTGCTCGTCGTTTCCCCAGTCGCGCGAACTGACCAGCGGGCTTGAGCAAGGTTTCATGTCGATCAAGAACAGCCTGAAAGTGGTTGTCGATCCGCTGACCCAACCGCTCAGCTGGGCGCTAAATGAAGCGCTGTGGATCATGCAGGCGGTGCCATGGTTCATCATGATCCCGGTGCTGATGCTGATTGCCTTTGCTGTCGCCCGCTCGTTCAAGCTGGTCGGGCTGGTGGCGCTCTGTTTCGGCTTCCTGGGATTTGTCGATTATTATGTCTACACGATGCAGACGCTTGCCATCATCTTTGTCTGCGCCTTTACCTGCGTGCTGCTGGGCGTGCCCATAGGCATCGCCATGTCACGCAGCGACCGCGTGCAGCGCATCATGATTCCCATTCTGGATATGCTCCAGACCCTGCCGCCCTTTGTCTATCTGATTCCGTTGATCTTCCTGTTCTCGGTCACCGAGCCGAAGCTCTATGGCATCGCCATCATTCTCTATGCCATCGTGCCGGTGGTCCGGCTCACCGATCTCGGCATCAGGCTTGTCGATCAGGACGTGATTGAAGCAGCCGACGCATTCGGCATGACCAAGACCCAAAAACTGTTCAACGTGGAAATCCCGCTGGCGCTTCCCAACATCATGGCGGGTGTCAACCAGACAATCATGATGAGCCTGGCCATGGTGGTGATCGCATCGCTGGTATCGGCGCCCGGTCTCGGTGTGCTGGTGCTCAGGGGCATCCGCTCGCTGGAGCTTGGCGTTGGCCTGCTCTCCGGTCTGGGCATCGTTCTTCTCGCGATCATTCTCGACCGCGTGACCAAGGCGGCACTCGCCCGCATCAATGTAAGTCAGTCGCGATAGGAGGTGACGGATATGAACGACACAGAAATCAAGATCTCGATCCGCAATCTCTACAAGATTTTCGGAGACAACCCCGAAGCGGCCCTGCAACTGGTCAAGGACGGCATGAGCAAGACGGAATTGCTGGAAAACCACAATCACGTGCTTGGCCTGAGCGACATCAATGTGGATATGCTCGCCGGGCGAACGACGGTCATTATGGGGCTGTCGGGCTCGGGTAAATCAACGCTTATCCGACATCTCAACCGGCTCATCGAGCCGACAGCGGGCGAGGTGTGGGTCGACGACGAGAATATAATGGAGTACGGCGAAAGCCAGCTGCGGCATCTGCGCCAGCACAAGATGTCGATGGTGTTCCAGAAATTCGCGCTTTTGCCACACCGCACAGTTCTGCAGAACGCCGGTCTGGCGCCTTCAATCGCAGGGCAGAACGAGCGCAAATACGCCGATGAGGCGCGCAAGTGGATCGATCGTGTCGGACTGCAAGGACAGGGCGACCAATATCCGCATCAGTTGTCGGGCGGCATGCAGCAGAGAGTGGGCATTGCCCGCGCGCTGACCAGCAATTCTGACATCATGCTGATGGACGAGGCGTTTTCCGCACTTGACCCGTTGATCCGCACCGACATGCAGAACCTGTTGATCGAGTTGCAGGCAGAGTTGAAGAAGACGGTCGTGTTCATCACGCACGATCTGGACGAGGCGCTGAAGCTTGCCGACCATCTGGTCATTCTCAAGGATGGCTTCGTAGTTCAGCAGGGCGAACCGCAACATATCCTGCTGCATCCGGCCGACCCCTACATCGAGGATTTCGTCAGCGACATCAATCGCGCACGTGTGCTGAGGGTGCGTTCCGTCATGCGGCGGACACCGGACGCGCCGGGCGAACGGGCGGGCGAGATCGATCATGATGACACGCTGGAATCGGTGATTGCACGGTCGGAGGGGGACACGGCGCTGAGCTATCGCGTGATGAAAGACGGCAATCCGATTGGCGTGCTGGACATGCGTAAACTCGTCCGCGCACTGGTCCCGTCAGAACATTCTGACGATCCGGAAAGTGCTCGACTTAGCGGGTGACAGGGTACCCCGTTTGCGAGCAAACACGCAATCAAATCGAATGGCATATGTGGATGGCCAGCCGGGCATGGTAAGTTTGCGTAGCGGTTTCTTAACCCAAAGATTTTCTGAGCGAATGATTTCAAAGGCATATTGATGCTCAATCTGCCAAGTACCGGCTAAGCGAACAACACGCTCATATCCGTCCCGGACTGATACAGGTTAGTGGCTGTTGACGTTCGCCTTATGGTGCTGGCTTGAGCGTTGCGGAAGTCTCGATGTTGAATATCGCCGATGTCGACAGCGAGCGAAAACTCGAGCAGCCCGAAGGGGCCATCATCACGAAGGCGCATGACAAGTTCAGCAACCTTCCGAGGCCCCTGAGCCGCAACAATACCAAACTCGGCGAAGTGTGCCCGGATAGCATTCAGGATCATCGTGCGCTGTGGCATCAGCAATTCGCGAGACCGGTGCAGTACGACAACACCCTGTTGTTGCTCTGTAACCGGGACAAAACGCATGTTCGGCCGTGTAACTGCCTCGCAGATCGCCTCGGCGTCGGCAGCGTCGTTCTTCTGCCGTTTCACATAAGGCTTCACGTAAGCCGGCGGGATCAGTCGGACTTCATGACCAAGCGCAGCAACCTCTCGACCCAATTATGAAACGTCGCGCAGGCCTCCATGCCGATCAGGCAGGGTGCAAGCTTGCAGAGAGCGTCGAGCACGACACCTCGCCGCAGCTTCTTTTGCAAAATAGTCATACCGTCGGAATCAACGCCGTGAAGTTAAAAAACGGACTTTGCAATGTTGATACTGAGTGTTGTAAAATTCATGTGGATGGCTCCTCTCCATTGTAGGCTTTCTTGCAGCACCAGCACGGCACAATGAGATGCCGTTCGGCTGGAGCAGTCCACACCATCAGAACAAAATTCTGGAGCGGGTCAGGGCTCTCGCCTAGCGTCGCGGAATGCCCCAGCGACCCCCGTTTCGGTATTTCAAGTCCTCGCCCGAAATCATCTGCCCGGCTGTGATGATGACAGGCTGGCTGCTTGGTTGGATTTTCTAAAGAGTCTTAAGTTGCGCAATGCCACAAATGCCCGCTCGCGGCCTTTCATGGACCATCACTGCGATGCAACGAACAGCAGCTTTCAGGGTTAAGTCGAGAGCCGTCAAGCGTCTGAAATGGGGGCGCAGAGCAGTCGCTGACCGAGGAGCAACACCATGTAGCCGTAACCAGTAGTCGGTGGCAATGGGCATGAAATTGTCGACTTGAAAAATAAATCCGGGGAGGGATCACCAGCATTCAATGATGGGACGAGTGATGGGCCAAGCAATCATCGGGAAATATAATTCAATAAAATCATATAGTTAAATAATTATTTGGCGGAGGGGGTGGGATTCGAACCCACGGTACGGTCTCCCGCACGCCGGTTTTCAAGACCGGTAGTATTGTGTTGATTAACTTGCATATTTTCGAGTTTTCTGTCTAATGTTGCAGCATTGTTGCAGAAAGAGAGAAAAACTGGATGGCGAGCATATCGAGACGCGCAGGCAAATGGACGGTGACAGCACGCCTCCCAGACACGTTCAAGGGGCCATACGAGTCCCCCTCGATCTCAAGTACCTTCAAGAGCAAGCGAGATGCTCAAGTTTGGATCGACGCGACGGAATCCGCAATGCGCCTGGGGACATGGAAAGACCCGCGGCTCGATCGAAGACCTGAAAAATCCAAAGGATATTTTGATCGTCCCTTCAGGGACGCTATTATGGATTACCGTGACAAGGTGACACCGCAGAAAAAGGGGGCTGCTCAAGAGTGGGACATGTTGGGTATGTTCGCGCGAGAAGATTTTGCAGCGAAGACCGTTCGAGAACTCAGTGACGATGATTTTGTTGAATATCGGGATAAGCGACTCGAAGAGTTTTCGAACAGCACTGTCCGCAACAACCTCAACACACTGAGTTCAATTTATCGATGGCTAATTCATGAAAAAAAGGTGCCAGCCGAAAACCCGATAGCCACAATGAGAAACTTTCAGTTCGGGATTCCCCAGCCAAAAGGCCATCGCGAGCGTCGCCTGAAGCCTGGTGAGGAAGATAACATTTGGCAACAGCTCACGGGAGAAACACCGCAAAACAGACAATGGGCATGCTTGTTCCCGCTATTGCTGGACACAGGAATGCGGGTAGGCGAAGCGGTTGGCATTCTGGCAGGATGGATAAACCTCTCCAAAGGCTTCATCAGAATACCGGAAACGAAGAATGGCCAGGCTCGAAACGTCGCCCTCTCCGACCGCGCATATGAAGCTCTGGCCCTTCTCGCGGAAGGTGAACCTGAAGACGCAAAAGTGTTCAAGTTCACCAAGGATTCAATGGACCACGAATGGCAAAAGATAAGGGAAGCCGCGGGCTGCCCTGATCTCCGCATTCACGATTTGCGACACGAAGCCCTTAGTCGAATGTCCGCGAGGGGGGCTGATCTGAAAACACTGATGCGACAATCGGGCCATAAGACCGTCGCGGTTCTGATGAAGTATCTCAATCCCACAGACGAGGAGCATAGAGAAAAGCTGTTTGGAAAATAACGAATAGCGGCGTTCAGGATGACTGAGAAGCATAACAGACACGCTTTCGGCGGTGCAATTAGCCGGCCAAGCAGGTTGACGCTAATTGCCTTTCAGATGTCGGAAATTAGGTGCCTGCCTGCGCATCCCGTTTGCTCTCAACAATTTGGTGAAGCGCTTGAAGTAGTTGGCCCTGATTTACCCGTTGAATAAGGGCGACCTGTCCCGAACGCTCTCCTGCTGCTGCTTTATAGGCCTCCTCAATATCGCCTTCATTGAGAATGTCTGGAAACTTATGTTTGGAATTGGCACGCTTCAGTTCGTAGTTGATATATTCTTGTGCCATCTCCTTAGCCTCATCGCGGCTCGCGATAGGAACCAAGACTGCCTGAGATGCTTCTTCGAACCCAAGTCGCTGATAAAGCGGATAGTTATAGTTTCGAAGATTTGCTGCGCCATTGGGAGTGGAACCAGAGAGCATCAAAAGCGAATATCCTTCATTACCTTTGACCGCTTCATCAAAAAGGTATCGCACATCCTGAAGGAAGCCTTGAATCTTTGAGGTACTCACGCCGCCCGTGAACAACGTCTCAACCTCATCAAGGCATAGCATGACGCCATCGATAATCTGTTTTTGACGTGCGAGTGTCAAAATCTCAGTAAGCAGTCTCGTCATGATGGCGGCGCTACTTAGACGCGAAAAAACACCTAAATGACGTTTTTCTGTGTTGCTCAATACCGCACCAGCCAGCCATTTCTTTGCAAGATCGCGCAAAGGTTCAAAGTGCATTCGGCCGTCACGATCCGGAGGAACGAAGCCCTTTTGCATCGCGCGATGAAGAAGCTGAAGGACGTTGATTAGCTCGGTCTGCTTTACGCTGGTGAAATCGGTCTCATCATCCACGCTGCGAACAACTGCGGTCAAGAGATCGTACTCGCCGCCAATTTTGGCGGCTTCGTCGGCCTCGCGATAAATCTCACGGACAAGCTGGATCGCCGAACAAGAACCAGCCAACACCTCCACAACAATAAATGGTCGAGGGGCGGTCTCACGGAATGTTCGCATAAGATATTGGCAGTGCCGAAGAAAGTGCGTTTTCCCGCCACCTGTGCCACCTATGACGCCAATTGAACGACGTCGAGGTTCATCCGAAAGGACTTCTCTTATCAGGCTGACAAAACGATCTCGGGCAGCGACCTGATTATATAGAACGTCCTCTATAATGGTACGGGCCGCAGGAAACGGATTCCTTTTGAATCCATAACCCGCGAGGAACGCATCGTCCTGATTGGATTGTGGAAGCTGGTGTCCCAATAGCTCTGCGAGTGAACTCACTTTTTTACCCTTCCGAGCGTAAGAACGGGGCGTCCGCCGATGTCAATACGATCCAACGGGACAATCGATTCAACGATATCCAGCAGTGAGCCAGACAGTATTTTATCGGTTCCAGATGGCTTTCCTCCTGCAGCATATTGCAATGAGTATGCCGAGGACAACGCCTTTATATAGGTTTGTGCCGCTTGTGTAGCCGCCCAAGGCGACATCCGCATTCGTCTGCAGAAGTTGGGCAGGAAATCGGACATTTTTGCGATGTTATCGTGGGAGACGTCGTCAAAGGTTTCGGCGAACCCCGTAAAATATTCATCGACCGTGGGGCGATTTGACCCGTCGCGCCAATCCTTGCCATCGGTCCATGCCTGGCCAAGCAAGATATGATACCGGACTAATCTGACGCTCGCTTCCTGCGCTACTGGCGATTTTAATGCCTCTACAAGGAGATCGTTTACTGCGGTGCGCAAAAGTAGACCATTATGCTGCAGCGCTTTTAGAACGACGTCGTAAGCTTCGTAATTTTCAAATTGCTTGCTAATAGAATCCAGGTCGTCCGCACGTAGGTACGAGTCCAAAGCGTCCAGTTCCTCCCTGGGAAGTATCCGGTTGTCTTCCAATTTTATAAGTTTGGCCCGTCTCAGCACCTCATATCCACGAGTGGCATTTCCCTTCGCAGGTTGCTGTGTTGTGATGCTTAGAACCAAATCATCCAAGGCCCCCCCGCCTGATGAATACACCGCACCTGCTAGTCGCAGGACAAGTGGGAGCGACGCTTGAGGAACGGCAGCTTCGGAAAGTGATGGCGACGCCCCACCTGCGAGCGGTGCGACGTTCGTTGGGTCCTCAGAGGAATTATCTCCGGAGGGAGCAACCGCAATCTCACTCGTCGGTTGACGGGAGCTTCCCGATTCGGCTGACGGCTCAACCGTTGTTGGCTTATCCGACCAAGTCACCATTAACTGCTCAGTCTGCCAGCCTTGGGCGACCTTTCCAGGCCAATAGCAGGAGAGTCGGACCCTTTCACCGGCGCTGTCATCCAGACGTACACTTCCGAATGTGTGGGCCAAATCCCACAGGAAGCTGCCAATAGTTGATCCTACGAATGTTCGTGCCCACGGATCGTAACGGATATTTGATACCGGTTGGTCGGATAGGGTCGGGATAGGAAGACACAAGTTCGCTATTCCCTCAGCGCTTAGAATGCGCGAGAGCGTCACATCGGAGGTAACCACCATCTGCTTCGCTCTTGTGCGAGTAGACCGTAGTGTCGCATGAATACCTTCAATTAAAAGTCGATCTTCAAGAACCTCGCTATCATCCGAATCGAAGCCATTCTTGTCTGGCATCTTCATATACCGCAAAAGTGACGGGTCTAATTCCAACACTTGATAACGGTGACTGTTCCTCTCCAGTAGTCCGAGGCCCGAGTTGACGAATGCCCTTGATCGAAGCGCTTGGCCAATGTTGGCATCCTTTTTGGTGCGCAACATTGATTTGAGGGCGGCTTCCCTAGACTGCATTTGTGTTATCGACATCACAAATGGCAGTATCCAAAGCGTACTTTCGCGCAATACGTTGAGCAACCAATGCAGCGTACCGTTATATAAACTATTGGTGTCTGGAAGAAGAACTATTCCGCGAGATTCTTTAATTTCCATTAACTGCGCAGATGTGTCGGAAGATAGCAACGGAGCAATGAGACCCGACCTCATTGCGCTAAGAGTTATAGTATCAGTTAAAACATGCAGGCTTCTCTTTTTTGTGTTCTCGTTTTGAGAAAATTTCGCATCTAGCGACAGTTGTATTTTAAAGGATCGTTCGGAGTCGACGCTTCCATCTAGTGATCCCTCAACCGATATTGCGAGCAAATCGCGCCAGTCATCCGGATCAAGGTGTGTGGTGTCATTGTATTTCAGGGAAAAAATTCCTTGCGCAATCTCAGCATAACGAGGATCAGCACGGAAAGAACAGACATCGATGAAGTTAGTCATTCGAACCGTACCCAAATATTCTTGTTTTTGAAGGACGACAAAAGTTCAACTGCAGACAAGCATAGCGATCTGACAGCATCTTCCAATTTCACATCCACAGAGACAACTGACATTCCGCCGGGACCATCCTGTTGGATTTCGAGCGACGTCCATTGGTCAGCGCCCTGCAGCGCCCAATCGACGGAGTGAACTTGGTGCGAAAAGTCGGCTAGGGAGTACCAGGTTCCTGGAATGGCTTCTGGAAAAAAGCCGAGAATTGCAGCTGTGGTAAGTCCCACACCATCGTCGCCATCAACCCCCAATGCGCCAGACCAAATCACATTGGTTATCGTGTCAACTCTTGGTTCATCTACGGAAATCACTGCTTTTATGGCCATAAAACCTCCACACGCTGCAACCTAGATTAGAATTCAAAACGAAGCGTTAATCATGTTTTTCGCTATCGCCAGAGGTCCGCTTCCTTGAGAAGCCGTGCTTGTGCGACTTGATCAGTAGCCAATCAGACGCCAAATGTCATCTTGCCAAATTCAACGCAGCGAACTTAGTGCTTCGACATTCAAGGGTCACATTCAGCGTTAGGTTCATCTAAAGCACGGACAAATGCAAATCCGTCTTGGTTTTGCATTTGCCGTCGACCTCTTCGGCCCAAAGAAGTGTGCAGCTTAACATGCGGACCTCGGCCTGTTCGTCCTGCTCTTTCGGAACATAGCAGCGGACTAGGTCGGACCATCTGCCATGCATCTGAATGTATTTCAGCCAGTCGAGTGATACCTCGGGCGCGCGCTTCCTCAATTCAATCATGGCATCTCGTCTCAAAGCGCCACCTTGACGAATGTGATCGAACAATACGCTATAGGGAACGTGTCCCGTGGACAGAACCAAATCTAGATATCTGATGGGAACCCCGAACCGCCGTGCCATGTCTGCTCGATCCAGCGCCGCCTGCGACGGAGGGGGTGGAGAATAGGGAACATAGGCTGGCGCTGGTAGCGATAGGGGCATACGTCCAAAGAGCACAGTGAACAGGGCGAGCAACTGCATGACCGCCGACCCCGCGGGATCGGGCCTGTGGACGCGGCTGGCCCTGAGGAAACGCGCCCGAAGCCTGTCATAGCACGACCGTCTCTTTCTTTTGTGTCTGGGGTTCATAGCGTCATCCTCCTTTTGAGATCATATGTTGCGGGCGCGGGCTTCGATATCTCCGCCGGCACGATAGGTCCCCGCTCTTGCTTGAGTTCCTGAATTTTTCGGGTCAGACGCTGCGCCTGCGGTTCAAAAATCGACAGCATCCATGCCGCCATTTCTTCGGCACGTCGAAGGAGGTCATCGAGGTCCACGGTTCGAAGCCGACACAGAAACAAATGCTCCCGTCGGTGACGCCGAACTAACGGCGTGAGAGACGGTCGAGCCGATCTGCCACGGTTTTGAGCGCCTGGGCCTGCTGGTGTTGGGCGTCCAAGATGGACCCCAGAATGTCCAAGAGTTGTGCCAATCGATCTGGGCCGTCCTGAATCTCCAGGAGTAAAAGGAGAGGCAGCAGTTTCTCGACATTGCGTTCCACCGTCTCCAGAGAGCTCGGCGACGCGGAAATAATTTCCGCCATTTTTGATTTCCTCCATGAATTTTGAGAACTCGACGCGCGAAACGCCTGCAGCGCGATTTGCGGCTGCCACGAATGTGCCAGAGTCGTTCACCAGGATCGGCCCTTTGTCGCCATCCGCGATGTGAAGACCCTGCCGCAGGATTTCCGCGTTGAAACCCGCAGGTCCGATTGTAAAAGCGCGTTTGATTTTGGTTCGGACGAAATCTGGCGCGATACGCTCCGCCTTTTTCCGCGCGACGTCTGAAAAGCCTTCAGTCTTGAGAGCGCGGCGCTCGGCGCGTGTCGGCTGGATGGTTTCCGCGTGATCGCGTTCATAAGTTCGTGCCAGTTTCTCGAAACGGGCGAAATCATTGCGGCAATCCAGAATGGTGAGGCTGGAAGGATCGACTTCGGCAACGGCTAGATGAAAATGGCTTCGTCCCTCTTTGATGTGCCTAACGACCAAGCGGGGCCTATCGGGGCCGATGCCGAACTCTTCGTCAATCGAGCGCACGAACACTGAAAGCTGGGTGGGTGACATCTCAAATTCGGGTGAAATGGAGAGGTGGCGGACGCTGTATGTGCAGCCTTTTACCGTTGCCAGGGCTTGAGCATCGTCGAGGGCATGTCGGTCGCCTGACAAGACTTCGATCCGCTCGTTGTCTGAGGTTTTGTCGAGGAGATGATGCGCGAGGTAGCGGACGCTACCCTTTCGGGAAATCCGCGTCGTCTGAACAATCATGTCATGATTTCCCGAAGGCGATCCCGAAGGGCGTTAATACCAACAAGCGTGTCAGTGAGCTCGGCATCGTGTCCAGAGAGCTTGCCTGAGTTGGCACGTCTGGAAAGCTGGTTGATGTTGCCGCCAATGCGCCCCAAGTGCCCAAGCACCTGTGTGAGGAGGAGGATGTTGGTGTGATCCATTGTCCTGGACGGCAGACGGACACCAAGGGCGGCGCGACGGATCAAATCGGACAATGAAACACCCCGCGCGGTTGCAAGGTCTTTCATTTTGCCGATCTCGCTGATGGATACACGGCATCGGACGATCTGATCGCGCATGCTTCTTCCTCCTCGTCATCATGCCCGTTAGGGTCTAGAGGGGGTTCACGGGGGAGACATTCTCCCCCTGACCAGGCCTTGTGCGCGTAGCCACAAGGCATTGCTGGCTATCCCTCATGATCTCCAAGGATGATGAGCTCGTGGTTTCGCCGGCGCAAATGGGGGTCAGGATCAGACGGCTATTGAACTCTAGAATATCTGGAATTTATGGAAAACCGATTTGGTCTGGATTGCCCAGTTCGGTGGCTGGGCGAGGGCATCTGTTTCCGTATGGTGGACACTGAAAGCTGCGTCACGGTCAACGTGCCGTACGCCAGAGACGGACTTATCCAGAATTGTGAACTATCGGCCCCCAACCGCAATTGATTATTGTTTGGAATAACGACCGCTTTGCGCCCTAAAATGACCGTTCACGCGCTCCGATATGCTTCCAGAATTTGACATTCCCAACAAAACACCTGGCAGCTCATTAGGTGCTTTAGCCGGAATTATCACCGCCGCGCATCGACTTCTCCTGCTCCATCCATTCTGGTGGGATTTCACGGCCCCAAGCCTCATAAAATGGCGCGAAAAGAAAGTGTGCTCCACCGCTTTCAACATTTGTTTTCTCAACCGTCGCTTGACCTTTCGTTCGGACAATGCGGGCCGACAACTGGATCGGTTCGCCCGCTTTGCGAACGAGGTTGGCTACCAGAAGTTCCTTACGCTCTGGCGCGTCTACAGCACGTCTGTAAGGTTGGGACGGCAAGTAAGGTGCGGACCATACTTCGCCAATCATTATCACGGTGTCAGCGCCTTTCCGAACAAGGTCATGAGCTACGTTTCGCATCATGAGATATTTCTGCCCATGCTCCGCAGGACGCAGCTCTGACATTTCGAGTAACCTGCTGCCCCTGAAATGGAACAAGATGGTGATGTGATGGCCATCTCTTTCAAGCATCACCTGAGCGGCCTTAAATAGTTGGTTGAGTGTGCCTTCGGCTGTACCGGACTGTCCGAAGATGTCCTTCGGCTCCAAACCGTAGCGGTCTTTAAGTCGCGCGCCTTCCGCCATCTGATCTTCGTGCCCGATTTTCCGTTCGATTCGCTCAAACTCAACTGGCGTTCCATCAGCGAGCCAAATATCCAGAGATCGGAGGTCACCATGCCCGATCATGCATGGCATACGGCCCTGCATTGCCTCGGAATCATACAATTCACCCGTCTCCACGTTTCGACTTTCAGGGAGGGGTAGACCGATTTGTCGGTGTGCATCGTCAAGTAAGCGGGAGAGATGACCATATGCAATGGCAACGGCATCAAGCAGCTCGAACTCAGGAAGCGTATTCTCGATCCAGCGGCGCTGGATTCTGAGTACGCCGTCTTTCCTGATGTGCTTGCCTAACTGGCTGTCCGGAATGCTCTTGACCAGCTTCAATGGGGCGTCGAAAAGCTCAGCGGGAACCTGTACCGTAGGACCTTCATTGAAGTAGGAAGCAACGACCTCAGCACGGATATAGCTATGTGTCTCAAGGTCACCCTGCTTTTCTATCTTGTTGCGGGCATCGACCATCCACTTCATGAGCGGAATCGAACGGAATTCATCTTGCCACTTCCCGTACCATTTATCAAAGTCGCGAATGATGCGCTTATTGCTCTGGAGGATGAATGAAACAGTTCGCGATGTTTGGATGGCGGTCTGGATCGCCATGCGGAAAGCCTCAGGGTCGAAGTACGAATTCTGCGCCACATGCCATTGACGGTGCAAATCCTCCAGCCGTTTGTGCACGGGTTCGAGCGGGCAACCTTCGGAATGTTTCTTTGTCTCATTGTTCATCGGTATGAACTATCACTAAGCATAGTTGATTCCCAAGTAATAATCGGCACCCCACTCAGATGTTTCCTCTTGCATTTTTAAGCATTTTCCGCTCGTAAGACACACTCCTTCTTCCTGCTCCATTCCGGTCTTTCGTTCCCAGCGCGACAAAGCCCGCTTTCCGCCAATTTATGCCGTTCGCAGCTTCGCCATACGGTCACCTGTCCTGCGAAGGCTGGGTATCTCGCGCGACCCAAAATGAGCTTGATCCTTGCTTGCTTCAACTTCGTGGCAGGGCCCCAGATAAAATGAGCATATCGGAGAATTCAGCATCGCGCCGCAGAGCGGGAATTCGGACATTCGCGCATGAAGAAATTGGAGACAAGGCGGCCGCAGGAGATTGCCTTTGAGCAATCGGGACCGACCGCCGCCGATTTCGAATTCAATTTTGTTCACATTTCGAACTTCGAATAAAATGGTCCGAAACTCGAATGATCGATGTTTCGAATTTCGAACTGATCCGTTCTGGTTTCGAAGTAAACCGTTCGATATTCGTATCGCTTTAATGCGATCGCGAAAATCCAGGAAAATCCGTCTTTTGGCATCACGCATTTGTACGTGATGTTGAAATTGGCGAAATTTCCCATCGCCTGCATGATCGTTCGAAATTCGAAATATACGTTTCGAATTTCGAAATGAATTGTTCTAATTTCGAACTGTCCGATTTCCTCAGATTTGGCGATATTTCGAATTTCGAAGTTTTCCTTTCGAATCTCGAACTATCCCAAAATCGAAGGTGAGCAGTCCAGTTTTGGCTTGCGGACTGGTGCGGGCGCAGTCGGCAACGACGAGCCACGGCCGCTAGGCAGAACTTGACGGGTCGCATCGGTTGACAATCATGCCCCCGTCAATGGTTTCATCGACGGGACTAGGCCAGCGCCAATGAGCGGACTTGTGAATATGCCGACAGGAGCGGTTTGCAGAGCCGCCAGCTAGGGTTTGATGAGAAAGAGGATGTCGGGTCCATACTGGGCGAGTTCATACATCTGACGGGCAGGAATCCGACCTTTTTGGATTTGCTACTCTTTCACCGACAATGATTTCATTCTGGTTTTGGCTGCCATCGGTCGGGAGTGTTTTCTCGAGATGACTATTGATGGATTCCGATTCCGCTCTGGCGAGGTGGGCCTATCCCGCCCTAATATGCATTGCCTTAGAAACGGCCAGCCAACTATCCCCGACCCTCGGGGGCCGTATGTGGTCTACTTTGAACAAAAACTGCTTCCTCAACCGTTCTAGCGCCTGCACGGCATGGCCCGATCCAGGGCCGTCTTCATTGCCTTTTCAAGCGCGTTCTCGTGCTCTTCAGCAACTATGAAGGAGTCATGGATTGGCAGAGCGATGATGCTCTTCCTGTGAAGCTCTGAGAGAACGCTACGACACATTTCTGAATCGATATTCTGCAGGCGCATTCCTATGCCCGTGTGAAAATATTCCTGGACATTGGGGTGCTTGGTCTTGATATCCTCGATTAACTCCTTGGCGGCATCCATGTCGCCTTGGAGGGCATCCGCCAGGGCTCTCTGTGCACCCAACAGGGTCTGTGCGTTCAAAATCATGTTGAATGCAATTTTTCCAAGGTCACGGTGCCACCCTGGGACCTCATAGGCGTCGCCATGCAGCGTTTGCCCTGCCATCTTGTACAACAGCCGCGGGTGAATCTGGCTATAGTCACGCTCAACGGTGGCCTGACCATTGATGGTGATAAATTTCCTATGCCTGGGCGGACAAGACTGCCACCAAGCTCCATAGTAGCGCCCTCCCAGCGTCCAGGACCCTTTATAGACGCGGTACAGTGCTTTTTGGGTCGTATAGATGGCATGCTTGCCGAACCGCACCACATCGCCCTCGATAACCGCGTCGGGGGATTCGATCCTGATGTCAGCTTCGGCAACGGCAAGGTTGATTTTGGAAAGAAGCGCGCGATCTCCGATGACCCGCTTTGTGTCCTTGTAATCCGTCAATTTGCCATCCGCATCCTTCAGTCGGATCAGTTCGCCGACCTCGTGATGCAGTTTCGGCAAGCCAACGTCAGCCAGCCATCGTGCAGGGCGATAGCTCGATTGAATGCCACTCGATAGGCCCGCTGGACGCAAATCATGATCGACGAGGATGCCAGCCTCGATCAGGCCGTCAATGGTCGGGATCACGGTATAATAGGAAAAATCGGAGTCATGATATAGGCGGGCAGCGTGCCACCAGGCATTGCGTCTCGAATATGAAATCCAACGTTCTGGATCGTAGCGGGCCGCCAAAAGGGCATCGGCGACAATTGCCGCCTGAACACGCGCGCCCTTCGCAGAGCGGACAGGTGGTAGCTCCAGAAGAGCGGCAATTTCCTTGACGTCGCAACGCCAGTTGAGGCTGAGCGGGCGATCTCTGTTCGGATCGCGCTTCCGTTTATATTTCAGTCGTCGCTGATTGGCTATCCAAATTTGTTGACGCGGCGGGGCGCGATGCTCCTGCGGTGGGGCTGGGATATGTCCCAGCTCTGAGGTCACCGATGACTATGACGGGACTTTGCCCGAGTCTTCATTGCAGCAATCACCATCTGGCCACCTTTGAAACGCCCATTAAGGATGGGGCACTTCAACAAGGCTCAGTGCCGGCGGGGCATGGGTCAAGCATAGATTTCAGTGTGCAGCACCAAATTCGTCATTCTGCAACACGTCTGCAGTTGCAGCATTGTTGCAACTTATGTTGACAATGTTGCACGACGCCCCAAAAATCAGAAGGAGTCGTCAACGAATTTTGATTATTGTTTTCATGTGGTTGTGGCGGAGGGGGTGGGATTCGAACCCACGGTACGGTCTCCCGCACGCCGGTTTTCAAGACCGGTGCCTTAAACCGCTCGGCCACCCCTCCAAGATATTGATATGGTGCTGCATTCCGGTTTCAGCAAACGCGCGGTTAAAGCGTTTGAAACCTTTGTGCTACCGAATATCTTTCGACCGCGCTTCTACAGCCTTCTGCGCGCTCCCGTCAACGGCAATTGAAGTGTGGGCCCGGCATTTCCTGCTTCCGGCCAATGCCAGTGGTTTACCGGGCTTGCGCTGTTTCCTTACGTCTTCAGGACAATCGATCCGGTGGTTCGGCTGTTTTCCAGATCATCATGGGCGCGGGCGGCCTCCGCCAGGGAATAGACAGTCGGCGCATCGATCGTGAGATATCCCTGCTGCAAGGCACCAAACAGCCTGGCACTCTGCATCTGCATCTCGGCGCGTGTTCCGGTGTAGTGGCCATAATTCGGGCGTGACAAGGTCACGGATTTGGATGCCAGTGCACCGATATCCTTCTCGCCGATCGGGCCGGACGCCTGACCGAAACTGACGAGGTGGCCGCGAATGGCCAGAGCTGCGATCGAGAAATCAAAGGAATCCCGGCCGACGGCGTCATAGATCACGTCCGCGCCCTTGCCTTGGGTGATCTCCATCACGGCTTCGACGAATTCGGGACCGCGTCCGATGATGACATCATGGGCGCCGAGTTGACGGGCGCGCTGCGCCTTGTCGTGGGTTGAGACAGTGGCAATGACATGAGCGCCGATGGCACGGGCCCATTGCACCAACAGCGAACCAACGCCGCCCGCAGCCGCATGAATGACAACATGCTGGCCGGGCCGGACCGCGTGCACATCGTGCAACAGAAACCCCGCAGAGACGCCCTTGAGTAGGCCGGCAGCGGCGATATCGTCTGAAAACCAGTCAGGGATCCGCACCACCAGATCGGCATCCATGGTGCGGCAAGCGGCATAGGCACCGACCGGACCGCAGGCGTAGGCTACCCTGTCGCCGGGCGAGAGATGAGAAACCCCGGCACCAACCGATTCCACCGTTCCGGAGGCTTCCATGCCCGGGACGCCGGGCGGCTTGAGCAGGTCGAAATAGCCGGTGCGGCAATAGACGTCGATGAAATTGACGCCGGCGAAGGACTGCCTGATGCGCACCTGGCCCGGCCCCGGGGCAGGCACCTTCACCTGCCGCAGTTGCAGAACCTCAGGCCCGCCATGGCGGTCCATGACGATGGCATTAGCCGTGAGTGTTGCCGTGCTGGCGGCGTCAGCAGGGTCGGCCGGAACCGGCGTGTCGGCTGCAGTGTCCGAGCGCGGCATGTCGCTTGCGCGCCGGGTTGGTCCGGAACTGGCGGGGAGGGGACGCGCGGCAACAGGCGCGCGCGACGGCGGCGCGCGCAGATAGGACTCCAGCGCACGCATTCCGGCCTGGTAGATACCATCTGCCACCAAAGCAGTGAGCGTGGCTTGTTGATCCTTTGGCGTGGTGAAAGTGGATTCCCATTGCCAATAGGTCTGACCGGTGTCCGTCACCGGGCGAAGCTTGATCTTGGCGACATAGCCATAAAGCGGCAACGGCGCTTCCAGAAGGCAATAGGTCAGTTCATGATCGCGGTCATTGAGGCGCAGCAATTGTTCCCGCAGACGTCCGCCATCGGTGAGAGAGAAGGCCCGCACCGCGCCAACCACATCCGCAGGATGTCCGTCCTCGATGCGGCTTTCGGCGATCGCCGGATGCCACTGTTCATGGCTGTTGAAGTCGCGCAGCACGTGCCAGACATCGTCAATCGGGACATCAATGACTGCGGATTGGACAACGCGGACCATTGGCGTTCACATGCCTCGCGCAACAAAAATTGATCTTGTAGCGACCATGCGACAGGTCACCGCTGCGCCACTTTCAGTTTCAGCGCATCGAAAGCGGCCTTGAACACGTTGACGCTGATCTGCTGCATCAGTTCACGTTCCCTTTCCGGCGCGCAATCGAAGTCCGCCTGCCATTCGGCAAAAGTGGTGTTGGTGTCGGTCACCGGGGTGAGCGACAGTTTGGCGATGTAATTTTCGACACCCATCGGGCTTTCGAGGATCGAATAGGTACAGCTCATCTCGTAATCGGAGAGGCCGAGAAGCTGCTCGCGAATGCGACCGCCATCGTTCAGGACGAAGTTGCGAATGCATCCCACCTTGTCAGATGGAAGGTTCTGCTCGATGCGGCTGTCAGTGACAAACGGGGTCCAGCGCGGGAGCGCGTTGAAATCGCGCACCCAACCCCAGACGGTCGATGCCGGCGCCGGGATGACGGCTGAAACATACACAGTGGTCATATCCCTGCCTCAGCGATCCCGGTCATCATCATCAGACGGCTTGTCCACTTTCTTACCTTCGGCTTTCTGGACCAGAGATGTCATGTCCTTTGCGTCACGCAACACATCGGTCATGCGTCCCATCGAGCTGCCCTCGATGCCGATTTCCTTCATCAGATTGTCGATCATCGGCGCCTGCACCCGGTAACGCAGGGCGGAATCGATCACCTCGTCGGTGACATTCTTGCGGCCGCCTTCACTGCTGCCATGCATGCCGTCGACATGCAGGATCTTGATGCCCTCGATCTTCTCCATCGGTTTGACGCTTTCGCGGACAATGCCCTCGATCTTGTCGAGCAGCTTCTCGCGGATGCGGGCCTGACGGGCGGGCTCGGAAAGCGCGTTCTCGGATTCGTTGAGCGCGCGCCGGCCGGTGGCGTCCACCTGATAGCGTTCGGCTGCGGCAAGGGCCGAAATCTTCTCGGCTTCGGCATTGGCGGCAGCTGTGATCTTCTGCGCTTCGGCCAGGCTCTTGGCGGCCTTCATCTCGGCATCGGCTTTCGCCGTTACACGTAGCGCGTCAGTCTCGGTCTCGCGCTGGGTGGCGATCAGGTCGGTGAGTTTGCGACGCTGGGCAATTTCGGTTTCGCGTGCTGTCAGTGTTTGTTCCTCGGCCTGGATGGCCTTGGCGCGAACTGCTGAAGCTGCGGCGAGGGCGGAAGACCGTTCCTGAGATTTCTTGGCCAGTTCGATGGCTTTTTCCATCTCGGCGATTTCGATGAAGCGGTCGCGATCAACACCGGCGGCACGGATTTCGCGGTCGTTGAGAATGGTGGCTTCGGCAACGGCGCGATTGGTTGCCAGACGGGCTCTCTCGACTTCCTCGCCCATGGCGATTTCTGCCTCTTCGAAAGCCTGACGCTTGGCAATCTGCAAGGCATCCAGACGGCGTTCCCTTTCGATGCGAACTTCATCAAGCGCACGATCCTGCGCAACCCGTTCTGCTTCGGTGAGTTGCGACTGCCTGATTTCGCTGCGTTTTTTCTCGGCTTCCGCCTCGGCCAGCTCGACCGCCTTGGCGGCGACCGCGATCTGGCGTTCGAGCGCATAGATCTCGATCGATTTTTCGCGCGCGATTTCCAGCTCGCGCTGTTCGAGATCCCGCTTGATGCGGGCCTTGCTCAATTCCAGCTCGAGAACGATTTCCTCGCGCTCGGTTTTTTCGCGGGTTTTCATCTCGGCTTCATCAATGGTCCGGCGACGGGCGATCTCGCGGCGCTGGGTATCCTCTTCAGACTTGATGCGTTCGTCGGTGATCGAACGTTCCTGCGCGAGCCGTGATTTCTCGATGGCTTCGCGCGACGCCAGTTGCGCCTGCTCGGATTCCTGATCGCGGAGCGCCCGTTCGCGAACCAGTTCCGTGCGCTGAACGGCGCGGCGGGTTTCCAGCTCGCGTTCCTGCTCAAGCCGCGCATATTCCTGATCACGATCAATATCGTAGACCTGTTTCTGGGCGATCAGGTTCTGGTTACGAATTTCCACCAAAGTGCGTTGTTCGATCTCGTTGCGCATCTTGCGCCGCGCCTCGATGGATTCGGTGATCTGGGTGAGACCATCGGCATCAAAGGCATTGGAGGGATCGAAATATTCAAGACCGGTCTGGTCGAGATCGACGACTGCAACAGACTCGAGATCAAGACCGTTGTGGGCAAGCGATTCAGCTGCCAGATCGCGCACGGCGGTGGCAAACTCGCCGCGCTGTTCATGCATGTCTTCGAGCGCCATGCGCGCGGCCACGGTCCGCATCGATGATGCGAACTTGCCTTCCAGAAGTGTCCTGAGGCCATCTTCCTGCATGGTGCGGCGGCCGAGCGTCTGGGCGGCGGACGCGACAGCTTCGCGGGATGAGCCGACACGGACGAAAAATTCTGCGGATATGTCGACACGCATGCGGTTCTTGGTGATCAGCGCATGGTCATTTTCGCGTTTTACCTCGATGCGGATGACATTCATGTTCACCGGGGTGATTTCGTGCAGCACGGGGATGACAAAAGCACCGCCGTTGACCACCACTTTCTCGCCCAAGAAGCCGGTTCGCACGAAGGCGATTTCCTTGGTCGAGCGGCGATATAGCCACCGCAGGATGTAGACCGCGATGACGATCACGATTGCAAAGCCGATCAGCCACAGCAACACTGTTCCAAGCATTTCGCCAGACATATTTCATTCCTCCCTGTATTCAGGCCTTCATTTCGGGCGCTTCCGGCGCGTTGCCTAGAAAGTGACCGCCTTGAATTTGCGTGTTTGTTCTGTCAACGCCTGCTCCGTTGGCAGGCGTTCCATCGATGATGCCCCGTAGAACCCGTGGCAATTGGTTGTGCGGTTAAGCACGAAACTTGCGTCTTCGGGCGACGAGACCGGTCCGCCATGGACCAGCACCAGTGCGTCCTTGTTGACCTTCAATGCGGCTTCCGCCCAGGCGTCGACCATGGCCGGGCAATCTTCCAGCTTCAGCGATGTTTCCGCGCCGATGGAGCCGCCGGTGGTCAGGCCCAGATGGCAGACGATGATGTCCGCACCAGCCTTGGCCATCGCGGTGGCGTCGTCCTCGCAAAACACATAGGGCGTGGTCAGCATGTCGAGTTGATGGGCGCTGGCGATCATGTCGACTTCCAGCCCGTAGGACATGCCGGTCTCCTCGAGATTGGCGCGGAAGGTGCCATCGATCAGGCCGACCGTGGGGAAGTTCTGTACCCCGGCAAAGCCAAGATCCTTGAGCTGGCCGAGGAACTGATCGAAAATGCAGAACGGATCGGTGCCGTTGACGCCGGCGAGAACCGGTGTGTTCTTGACCACGGGAAGAATTTCCCGGGCCATCTCGACGACCACGTCATTGGCATTGCCATAGGCCATCAGACCCGACAGCGACCCGCGCCCGGCCATGCGGTAGCGGCCTGAATTGTAGATGACGATCAGATCAATGCCGCCTTGCTCTTCGCATTTGGCCGACAGTCCGGTGCCCGCTCCGCCACCGATGATGGGGATGCGGTCGCGCTTCATTTGCTGCAACCGGTCAACAATTGCCTTGCGCTCAAATCTGGCCACTACGCTGTTCTCCTCAGTGGTTTGGAGATGGATGTGAATGCATTTGCCACAGCGGTGGAAAATGCCTCGTCATTGATGTTGGCCTTGACGCGGACGATCTTGCGCCGCGCGGTCTGGCGCACAGTGCCTTCCAGTGCATCAAACAGCGCCTTGTCGGCGGCGGGATCGTGGAATGGTCCGCCCGGCTTGTCGAGACTTGAGACACCGCCCTCGGGAATAAGGAAGATCGCGGAACCTTCCATCAGATTGATGCGCTGGCCGATCCATTCGCCCATGGCCCGGTTTTCGTCCACCGTTGTGCGCATCAGCGTCACGGCCGGATTGTGGATGACGAAATTGCGCCCGTTGAAGCGTTCGGGAACCGTCGCCCTGGCGCCGAAATTGCACATGTCCAGCGCACCTGCCGAGCCAACCCAGGGCAACCCGGTTTCGATCGCCGCGCCAAAGCGGTTTTCGTCGGCAGGAAACACGCCACCGACCACCATGTCGGCGACTTCTGTGGTGGTGATGTCGACAAACCCCGCCAGCATGCCGGACTGGCCGAGCGCTTCCATGGCGCGGCCGCCGGTTCCCGTGGCGTGGAAGACCAGGCAATCGTAATCTGGTTCGAGGAGCTTCTGGACGGCCTGAACGCAGGTGGTGGTGACGCCAAACATGGTCATGCCGATCGCCGGGCGCGCCGCGGCCCGCTTGGACATCATCTCGGCCCCGCTGGGCAGACGCGCGATCATGCCGGCCAGTGCGTGGGCGGCATTGGCGAGCACGCGCTCGGTGATCTGGTTGAGCCCCTGCACATCGGCAACGGAATGGAACATATTGATGTCGGTGGAGCCGACAAACGGTGCCGTATCGCCGGAAGCGACGGTGGAGATCATGATCTTGGGAATACCGACGGGCAGGGCGCGCATGCCTGCTGTTGCCAGCGATGTGCCGCCGGAGCCGCCGGCCGATATGACCCCGCCAATGCCGGTCTCGCGGGAGATCCACCGGGCGAAGGCTTCCGCCATCGCGGTGACTGATTGGCCGCGATCGTTGGTAAAGACCGCGCTGGTTCCGCCGGGATGCATGGACGCCACCTGCATCGGCGTCACGTCGCAGCGCGAAGGTTTGCCGGAGGTCGACAGATCAACGGTCTTGACCGGAATGCCGACCGATTTCAGGCAATCGCGGATGAAGCGCAACTCTTCGCCCTTGGTGTCAAAGGTTCCTGCGATCAAAGCTGTTTTGCCAATCCGCTCCGAGAAGGGCAGGGCAAAGACCTTGTCGAGGGCCTTTTCCTGCGCCTTGTCGCGCACGGCGGTGTCACGGAGGCTGGCCGCGGGCAGGTTCCAGCGGTTGGGCAGCGCGTCCATCGTGCGGTAATTGCCACCGCTCAGGGACTGTGGATCCTGCTGCGCTCCGCCGCGCTCGACGGAATAAACCTGGGCTAAAAGTTCGCTTGCTGCCGGTCCGCTATCAGCTTCTTCGGGAGCAATATCATCACTGTGACGACCAACACCCAGCAGCCGCTGTTGCAGATCGCGATCGGCGGCAAGCACCGAGGATTCCATGACCCGGTTGATGCGGCCATTGACCATGATGGCGATGGTGTCGGAGACCGATGTTGCAACGCCGATATTCTGCTCAATCACCAGGATCGCCATGTCACCATCGTGGCCGAGACTGACCAGCATGTCGGCGACCTGATCAACGATGACCGGGGCAAGGCCCTCGGTCGGTTCATCCATGATCAGCAGTTTGGGATTTGCCAAAAGCGCCCGTGAAATCGCCAGCATTTGCTGCTCGCCGCCCGACAGCTGCGAGCCGCCATTGCCGCGCCGTTCAGCCAGCCGCGGGAACGTCTGGTAGACGCGGTCAATCGTCCACGCCGAGTCCTGATCTTTCGAGGCAACAAGGCGCAAATGCTCGTCGACCGACAGGCTCGGCCATACGCGGCGGCCCTGCGGTACATAGGCAATGCCGGCTGCATGGATCTTGTGCGGTTCCAGCCGAGAAATCTCGCGGCCATGAACTCGGATCGAGCCGGAGCGAGCCTGCTTGAGCCCGGTAATGGTGTTGCACAGCGTTGTCTTGCCCATACCATTGCGGCCGACAACACTCATCACGCCGCTTTCGAGCCTCAGCGATACGCCTTGCACGACATGAGCTTCGCCATAGTAGACGTGCAGATCGTCAATCGTCAGCGCGGCTTTGGCAGATCCCGGTTTACGCTCAGCCATGACCGCCTCCCAGATAGATTTCCTGCACCATCGGATCGTTTTCGATCTCTTCGGGCGTGCCTTCCTTGAACAGCTTGCCGTTGTGCATCATCGAGACATATTCGGAGACGCGCAGAGCCACATCGAGGTCATGCTCGATGATGATGTAACCGATATATTTCGGCAGCGCGTTGAGAATGGCGACGAGATCACGCCGTTCGGTGGGCGACAATCCGGCAGCAGGCTCATCAAACAGGATGAAGCGCGGCGCGCCGGCCAGCGCCAGGGCAATTTCAAGCTGGCGCTGCTGGCCGTGGGAGAGGGTCCCCACCAGCTTGTCCTTGTCATCATCGAGATGCACCGCATGCATGATGGATTCGGCCTGTGCCATGTTGGTATCCGACGGCGACGGGCGCAGCAGCGAAAAACGCCGGCGCGAAACGCCACGGCAGGCGAGATAAATTGAATCCAGAACCGACAAATTGGTGAACAATTGCGAGATCTGGTAGGTGCGGCGCAGACCCCGGCGGATGCGCTCATGCGGGGCCATTTCGGTGATGTCCTCGCCAAAAAACCTGATACGCCCTGCGGTCGGCAGAAAGTCGCCGGTAACGGCATTGAACAGCGTGGTCTTGCCCGCGCCGTTGGAGCCGAGGACCGCGCGCCGTTCACCGGGCGCGATCCTCATGTTGATCCCGGTCAGGGCGACCAGCGCACCAAAATGACGAGCCACGCCTTCAAGCTCCAGCGCGTGGGCGCCGGTTCCCTGTAAACGTGATGCTGCAACATTGTGTTCCACTGGTCTTGTTCCTGACAGGTTAGCTTACGGGCAGCTTGGGTTTTCGCGGCTGACCGCACCAAGTGCACGGAATTCAGCCTCGTCGATACCAAGCGTCTGGTTCACCTGCTCGACGGTCTGGATCAACTTGTTGACCAGATTGCCGTCGGCATCTTCCGTGACTTCAGTCAGGTAGATGTCGGCGATGGCATTGCGATTGGCATCAAGCGACACCTTGCCGGTCGGCGTGTCGAAAGACAGCTTGGCCAATGCCTCGCGGTACTTCGCGCCACCGTCGGAAAGATCGCCATTGACCTCATCCAGCGCAAGCACAGCTGCCTTCATGCCGATGTAGTAGGCATGGGCAAACAGCGACGGCGAGGGGAAGGCATTCGGCTGCTTTTTGTAGGCGTCAACAAAGGCCGTCCACGCAGGCGAGTCATTGGTATCCGCGGTTGGTCCAGCGGCAGGTGTGCCGATAAGGACATCGCGCAGTTTGCCCTTGGATGTCAGCACTGTCTGGTCAACCGTGATTGATCCGCCGATGAGCGGAGCCTGACCACCCGACTGCTGATACTGGCTCAGGAAGTTCACCGCGTCAGCCCCGCCAAGCGCCACATAGATGGCATCGACTTCGTCAGGAATGGCGGCGATGACCGAGGAATAATCCTTGTTGCCGATCGGCACCCAGGATTTCGACGGCACGGTGCCGCCGGCCTTGCAGAATTCAGCCATGAAGCCGAAAACCTGCGTGTAGGGGAAGGAATAGTCTTCCGCCACGGTCGCGACAGAGCGGTAGCCCTTGTCATTGTAGACATAGGTGCCCAGACCAGCCATCCACTGGGCGCCATCGGTGGAGAAGCGGAAGAAGTTTTCCGCCGGCTCCCGGAATGTGGTGTCCTGTGCCGCGGACGAGCCGTTGATGAAGGTCACATCAGGCTGGGTCTTGGCATATTCCTTGACCGCGATGCCTTCGTCACCGGACAGCGGACCGACGAGGATCTTCACACCATCCTGCTCCACCAGCTTGCGCGCTGCACGTACGGCACTGTCAGGCGATGCGTCGGACGATCCCTTGATGATCTCGAGATCCATGCCGGCAGCCTTGCCGCCAAACTCTTCCACGGCTGTCATCGCGCCACGTTCACTGTCTTCTCCCAGAACAGTAAATGCGCCTTCGAAGGTGGCGAGCAGGCCGATTTTCACGGTTTCGGCCTGGGCCATTGTTATGGATGGGGCGATCAGCCCCGTGGCCAGCGACAGTGCCAGCAAAGTCCTTCTGGTAATGCTCATGCTATTCCTCCCTAAGATCTTCAACGGTTACACTCCCGTACCGTCCGGCCGCGAGTGCCAGCTATCCCGGTCCGGGGACGGTTTGAACCGCTCCCAGAGCCCGAGAATTCCATCTGGCGAAATGAAAACGATCACCAGAAAAAATAGACCGATCAATGTGTTGAAGCGCTCGGCTCCGACAATATCGATGGCGAATGTCTGCATCAGAACGACCACGACAGCACCCAGAAACGGGCCGATCGGATGGCGCAGGCCGCCGATGATGGCGATGATGAGAATGTTGATGGCCGGTCCGACGGAGATGGTTCCGGGCGAAATGCGGCCATTGAACCAGGCAAGCAGGACGCCTGCCATGCCGGCGATGATGCCGGCAAGAAACCAGGCGAATACCTTGTGGGCGGTGACGTCGTAGCCGATGGCGCGCATCCGGCGCGGATTGTCACGGATGGCTTGCAATGTCAGCCCGAATGTGGAGCGCGACCCATAAAGAACAGCCGCATAGGCAATGACCGCGCAGGCCAGGCAGAGATAGTAAAACGGCACCGGCTCGCGCCAGTAGAGACCGAAAGCTTCGGGTGCGCGAAGTCCGCTGTAGCCGGGAAAACCGTTGAACAGGGTGTAGTTCTGCTGGGCGAAATAGAAGCACGCGGTGGCAATCGCCAGCGTGATCATGATGGTGTAGATGCCCTCGGTGCGCACCGCGATCCAGCCAAAAATCGCGGAGAAAATAGCGGCAAAGAAAATACCCAGCGGGGCCGCGATCCACCAAGGCCAGCCAAACCCGTGGATGTTGGAATTGTTCTCGCCGAAGATGGCGATGACGTAGGCGGCGATGCCGGCGATGGTGATCTGGGCCAGACTGACCATGCCGCCGTAGCCTGCCAGCAGCATCAGCGACAGCGCGATCATGCCCAGAACCAGGGAATAGCCGCCGATGGATGTCAGGAAGAAATCCGATGCAACGAGCGGATAGAGCAGCAGAAACAGGCCCAGCAGGATATGGCCGATACCAAGCCTTTCGAGCCAGTTCTTGCTAACGGGTTCAGGCTGGGTGAAGCTCGCGAGCGTCATAGGCGTCTCCCCATGATGCCTTGCGGCCGGACGGCAAGCACCACGACCATGATCAGGAAGGTGAGGACAACGCCGTAGGTCGGGAAATACACAAGTCCGATTTGCTCTGCCAAGCCGATGATCAGCGCACCGATGGCGGCGCCGGTGATCGATCCCATCCCGCCGACGATCACAACCACCAGCGAGGCAAGCAGGTAGCGGACGTCTTCACCCGGAGACACCGACAGCGCCGAGCCGCCAACAACACCTGCGAGACCGGCCAGACCCGCACCCAGTGCAAAGACAATGGCAAAGATGACGTGAACATTGGCGCCTGATGCGGACAGCATTTCACGGTCATCGACCCCGGCGCGGATCATCATGCCGATGCGCGTCTTGTTCATCGTCAGCCAAAGGCCGATGCCGATGACGATCGCCGCCATCAGTACGACCAGCCGGTAAAAGGGGTAGGTGAGAAAGACGGCTGCGCCATTTGACCGGTAGGCCGTCACAAACGGCGTCTTGATCGCGCCATCGAGCCAGTCGGGCACGAGAATCTGGTAGGTCGTGCCGGTCCAGGCGGCAAGCATCAGGTCAGCGGCCACAATGGAAATGCCGATGGTGACCAGCGTCTGGCGCAAATCATCGCCTTCGAGCCTGCGGAAGACCAGCACCTGCATGACAAGGCCGACAATCGCCAGAACAACGAACCCGGCGGCCACGCCGAGCAGCCAATAACCTGTCCAGTTGGTGACCTCATAGCCGATATAGGCCCCGAGCAGATAAAGCGATCCGTGGGCCAGATTGACGTTGCGCATCAGGCCAAAGATGAGCGTGAAGCCGCTCGCCACCAGGAAATACAGACCAGCCAGCGTCAATCCGTTCAGCACCGCGCTCAGGAACGCCTTCTTGGACAGAAGGATGGCATTGAGCCAATCCGGCCACTGGGCAAAAAACAGCCAGAGCAGAACCGCTGCCGCAAGCAACGCGACCACGCCCCAGCCCTGGCGGCGTGTCATGCCGGGGCTGGAGGCCAATGGATCGGTTTCAAGGCTGCCTGGAGTGCTCATGGAAATATCAAGCCGTCAGCCGGCGGCGGGCGTCATTCATGCGCGGCGCCTTGTGGAACTTGCCGTCCTTCATGATCGCCAGCAGCTTGTTCTTGTCCTGCAGGATACGGATGTCGGCGAGCGGATCACCATCAACCAGCAAAATGTCAGCCAGATAGCCTTCCTTGATCATGCCGAGCTCATCGCCCATGCACATGATCTGGCCGCCATATTTGGTGGCGGCAAGAATGGCTTCCATCGGCGAGAAGCCGAACAGTTCGACAAAATACTGCAAATCCCTGGCGTTGGTGCCCTGGGGCGTCCAGGCAAAGCCATAGTCGCCGCCAATGCAGATGCGGATGCCACGACGATGCATTTTCTTCATCGTCTCGATGCACATCTCCAACTCGCGCTCGTATTCCATCGTCACAGGCGAGCCGGGCTTGATGCCCCATTCACCGGCATGACGCGCAGTGTTGATCAGCCAGGCAACGCCGGGTGCAACAAAATGCTTGTCCTTGGCCGCTTCCAGCATGTCGAGACTTTCCTCGTCGGCGAAGGAAGCGTGATAGATGTTTTCGATGCCGTGGCGCACACATTGCTTGACCGAGCCGGAAGAGCGGGCATGTGCGGACACCACCTTGTTGCGGCACCGGGCTTCCGAAACTGCCATCGCCACTTCTTCTTCGGCCATCGGCGTTTCCTCGGCGCCCATGCCGGTGATCGCTTCGCCCGACAGGTTGAGCTTGATGGAATCAACGCCGTACTTGATCAGTTGCCGCACCGTGCGGCGGACTTCCTCAGGCCCGGAAACAACCAGGCCGAGATTGAGACCTTCGTGGGGAATGTGGCTGGGCGACGCATCGCCAAGACCGCCAACAGTGGTAATCTCCGGACCGGCGGCCAGATAGCGCGGGCCGGGGAAGCGGCCTTCATTGATGAAGCGCTTGGCGACGACATCGAGCCGCGGCTTGGCAGCGGCGGCACCGCGCCCGCCGGTAAAGCCGGCATCAATCACCAGCTTGGCCATCTCCATGGTGACCAGCATATGCTCTTCGAGTTCCATCATCTGGATCGGATCGATGCCCGGCGCGTTGTTCCAGGAAAGGTGGAGGTGGGCATCGATCATGCCGGGCATCAGGGTTGCACCCATGCCGTCAATCACGGTCGCGCCACCGGCAGCACTTGCGCCGTAGCGTGATGATCCGCGGGTTACCGATTTGATGCGGTTGCCCTGAACCAGAACTTCACCCGTGAAAGGCTGTTCCCCTGTCGCATCCAGGATCCGGACATTTGTGAACAGGACCGATCCGTTGGCGCCGTAGCCGTTTGCGTTATCCATGGTATTGAACTCCTCCCGAGGTCCCTCCGGCTTGTTCAGCCGCGTATAAATTCACTCAAAATTCGCCTGCATTCGTCCGGTTTTTCGACCGGCGCCCAATGACCGCATCCTGACAGAATCCTGGCTTTTGCGCCCTTGATCTCATTGGCAAGCTGGTAGGCGTTGCCCGGTGGCGAGACGGCATCTTCATCACCCGCAACAGCCATGACCGGACACTTGATCGCCGAAGCCGCAGCGCGGCTGGCGCCGGCAAGAGCTTCACAGGATTTGGCAAACCCTTCAGCGTCCTGGCGCATGTGGCTTTCACGGACGAACGCCAGAGCCGCCGGATTGTCTTGCGCCGCTGAGCTTGCAAGCCCGGCAACAGCAACCTGACCGGCAACATCGGACATACCATTTTGACGGACGGTGTTTGCACGTCCGCGGAGGCGTTCACGTGCCACATCCGCCGGTTCGATGATTGGACCGAACAGTGTCAACGTCTCAATCAGGGCAGGGCGCGCTGCGGCCACATGCTGGGCAATCAGAGTTCCGAAGGAATGGCCAACCAGATGCATTTTTTCGATGCCGAGCTCTTTGGCTAGCCGGATCAAGGCGTTGGCCAGATAGGTCACATCGATGGCGCCATTTGGTGTTACGGAACGTCCGGCGCCAGGAAGATCAGGGCGGATAATGCGCATTCCGGCCAGCACGGGAATCAGCGGCTGCCAGGTGTTCGATGTGCCGCCAAGGCCATGGACCAGCATGACAGGCATGCCGTCACCCTCAATCTCGACCATCATGCCTGCGTGCAAGGCGCTGGTCATGCGCGCCGCTCGACAAAACGGTTTTCCAATGCCCCGATGCCGTCAATCTCGACCCGGACGACATCCCCGTCACGAAGATATTTCGGCGGCTTGAAGCCGATTCCGACACCGGCAGGCGTGCCTGTCGCGATGATATCCCCGGGGATCAGCGTCACCCCGGCGGAGATGGTTGCAATGATTGTCGGAACATCAAAAATCAGATCGCGCGTGTTGGCCTGCTGGCGGACTTCGCCATTGACGAGGCACCGCACGTCCGTGTCTTCGACATCGATTTCCTCAGCGGTGACCGCCACCGGGCCCATCGGGCAGAATGTGTCCTGCGACTTGCCGATCAGCCATTGGCTGTAGCGGCCCTGCAGGTCTCGGGCTGTCACGTCATTGACGATGGTGTAGCCCCAGACATGGGCCATGGCGTCTTCGGCCTTGATGTTGCGTCCGCCGGTGCCGATGATCACCGCCAGTTCCGCCTCATAGTCGATGGCTTCCGAAACCGAAGGATCGATGATCACATCATCGCCGTGGGCGATCACGCATTCCGGCACCTTGGAGAAGATGATCGGTTCCTTGGGTACTTCGCCCATGGCGGCGCTGGAATCGAAGCCGCTTCTGGAAAATTCCTTGGCATGCTCACGATAGTTCTTGCCGACACAAAAGATATTTCGCGAGGGCCGGGGGAAGGGGGCTTCCAGCTCGACCGAGTCGAGCGGAATGGCGGACAGCAATTCAAGCGATGCCGGATCCCGGCCCAGAACAGCGCCGACACCCAATGTTGCTTCGGCTGATGACATGCTGATCGGACGAACGGACTGATCTGCCGCGTCGTACACACCAACCCTGCGTTCACCGCCGACGCGGAAAGTAACGAATTTCATGCATCCTCCCAAGTGAACCAATTTATTGATTGGATTACTTGGGAGGAAGCCTATGAGGGAATTTGATGCCAAGCAAGACCAAATATTCGATTATTCATATACCAATGCACGATTTTTCTTGTAAAATGGTCCATTATTAGTGTACCAAAATGCAAATGGTATATGCGCTTTGAGGATGAAATGCCAAAAGGAAAATCAAACCAGATCGCGGTTGATCTGCGGCTGCGTCTGGAACAGGGCGAGTGGGCAGCCAATGAACGCCTGCCTGATGAGCGTTCGCTTGCCACCCATTATAAGGTCGCACGCAACACTGTGCGCCGGGCCTTCAACACGCTCGAGGACGAAGGGCTGATCACCCGTCAGGTCGGGCGCGGCACGATTGTCCGCGAAAAGCCCAACCAGCATGCGTCAGGAATTCTCAAACGCTTCCAGGGGGCAAGTCCGCTCGACATCCTCAATCTGCGTCTGTTCATCGAACCACATGCGGCTGCGGCGGCGGCGCGCAACGCAAGCGAAAGCGACCTATTGTCCATCCAGCAGGCCAAGGCGATGGCCGAACAGCACAGTGTTCTGGAGACCTATGAATACTGGGACAATGAATTTCACAGACGGATCAGCCTGGCGTCCGGCAACAAGTTCATATCGGAGTTTTTCAGCCTGATGACGGTTATCCGCTATGCCGCGCCGATGATGGAAATCCGAAAATTGTGGTTTACCGAGGAGCGCCGCCAAGCCTATTGCGATGATCACGACGGGATCATGACCGCGCTGGAAAACTGGGATTCGGAAGCTGCGAAAATTGCCATGCGGGACCATTTGCTGGCGCGGCGCAAAAACTATTTCGGACAATAGGTGAAAGCATGAGCGTTTCAAAAATCCTTCAGTCGGTCGGAACTGCCGCGGGTACAACCGATGTGGGAGTCATCCTGCAACGGTTGACCGGCGCGAGCCCGATGGACGTCATGAATGTGCGGCTGATCATCGAGCCGCAAGCCGCAGCGGCGGCGGTGTCCAATGCGACAGTGGCTGACATTGATGCCATTCGCCATGCCAACGACATGGCCGCAGCCCAGGATGATCTTGATGGATTCGAGCACTGGGACGGTGAGTTTCACCGGCTGATCTACAGCGCAACGCGCAATGAGTTGCTGATGACGCTTGAAGAGATTCTCGATGTCATACGCAAGCGCCCGCAATGGCTGCGCATCAAGCGCGCCTATGTCACAGAAGAACGGCGACAGCAGTATTGCCGGGAACATGGGGAAATCGTCGCCAACATCGCCAACCGCAATACAAATGGCGCCGAAGAAGCCATGCGCCGGCATCTGGTCAGCGTGATGAGCGGCATGTTTCCCTGATTCAGCAAAATGCACGCAAGCAAAGCAATCGGGCTCGCTACAGCGCCGCGCATCCAATTGGATGCGCAAAGGTCGCTGGAACACCTTGAATTGATGCATGAACGTTATCGTTCAAATGAATCCATTTGAACGATAACGTTCATTAACGTTTCAGGATCCGCCACCCGCCTGCAATCATAAGCCCGAGCCCCAACAGGAAAGTCGGCACGAAAAACTGCAGCGCCTCCCAGTCCCCCCAATGCAGGGTCACACCCCTGCAACCGGTCGGATTCATTCCGCAAGCGAAACCGTTCAGCAAGTACCACCCGGCAAACGTCACTCCGAAAATCAGCGCGCCTGAGACAAGGAGAAGTGTTGTTTTCATTGCGGCTTGCCTCCTGTCTGCGGATGTATTTGAAATCAAACACGGATTTTGAGTAGGGCAGGGCCTCTGTCCGTCAACAGGAATACGCCTGATCAATCCCATTTCAAAGAAATCTTACTGGTCGATGAAACCAATCGGACCTCTGCAGCGTATCGCGGTTACTGACATTAATCTGGAGATTCCAAATGTACGCTAAAACCTCGATACTTGCTCTCGCTTCGACCCTTGCAATCTCTCTTGCTCCAGTCCCGGCCAACGCGGACCAGCTTGCCGGCGGCGAGTTGAAGCAATTCGTCAACGGCAAAAGGGTCTATCTGGCAACGCCGTTTGGTGGCGAATTTCCCCTCAACTACAAGCGCACAGGGGTCGTAACCGGTGATGGCACCGCACTCGGTCTCGGCAAATTCTTCGCCCCCACAGAAAGCGGCCGCTGGTGGGTGAAAGGTGAAAACCTGTGTCAGCAATGGCCGACCTGGTACGACGGAAAAGCGACATGTTTCCGAATCAAGAAGACCGGCGAGCGTTCACTGAACTGGGTTCGTGACGATGGCCGGCGCGGCAAGGCGCGGATCGAAGGCTGAGATTTACCGACTATTTACCACGCTGACCGCATTGACGGCGCTTATAGGGCGAGTCATCGCAATTTCGCCATCTTGCCCGGCGATTTAAACCTTCGATTAGGACATCAAACGCATTTATCGAAGGGGACGGCTTTGCAGGGGACATACTGCCAGGCCATATTGGCGACCGCCAGAGTATCGAGTAGCGGTGTGGGACACAGACAGATGTATCGAACCGGAACACCGCTGCGCACAGCGGCGTGTGTGGCATTGGTGGCGCTCCTTGCAACGGGGCTCGCCGGATGCAGTTCGACGTCCAAGTCCAAGGGAAAATCCGTCGGTTCGCACATAAACACCAAATCGAAATTTTCGGTTTCGGAATATGGTGTCGCCGCAAGTCCGCGCATGACGACAGCCAAACGCCCCCAAAAAGGTGGTGGACGCTCGATGGTTGGCAAACCCTACAGGGTCCGCGGCAAGTGGTACACACCGAAGGAAGACCCCGATTATGACCGCGCTGGCCTGGCGTCCTGGTATGGGCCCAACTTCCATGGCCGGCTGACGGCCAATGGCGAGATCTACGACCAGTTCCACCTTTCCGCCGCTCATCCGACATTCCCGCTGCCGAGTTATGCACGGGTAACCAACAAGAAAAACGGCAACACTGTGATCGTCCGGGTCAACGACCGCGGCCCGTTTGCCCACGGCCGGATCATTGATCTGTCCAATCAGGCAGCTGAACTTCTCGACATGAAGCACGAAGGCGTCGCCGCAGTCCGGGTGGAATATGTCGGGCGAGCACCGGTCGAGGGTGACGATACCCGTTACCTGATGGCCAGCTACCGGCCAGGGGGGGCCAATGCGCCTGCAGGGGGCGTGATCGCCACCGGTGTCATGATGGCGATGAATACGGTGGGCTCCGCTCTTCCCGGCGTCAACTCAACCTCAGCCGGAATGGCGCCGCCGACCGCGTTGGGCGCTGCTCCAGCAACCGCTTTTCAAACCGGTCAATCGAACGTATTTGCCAGCTCGCCTCTGGATATCCCGGCCGGTTTCGCATTGCCCGACATTGGGCCGGTGCTTCCTGACAGGCCTTCTTTCGGCGTTCCAATCGCCTCCATTGCGAAAACTGGCATGAAAGATCTCGGAATGGCTTTTTGGGGCGGGAGGGTGACCGGATCGCAACGTCCGTTTGATGTCGTGCTGGGCGCATCGTCACAGCAACGCTGATTTCCAGCCGCGGTTAGAGAATCGTTCAATTTGCTCAAGGCATTGATCCGGAACTGCTTGATTGCTAGGTTTGGAGCATATCCGGTTTTCTCCGTTGATGGATGGCTCCCATGACCCGGTCGGTCTTCGCCCGCCTGTTTCTCGTTCTGGCGCTGCTGATTAGCGGCTCGGTGTCGCCTGCGCTGGCGCAACTTTTTGAAACACGTGCCAAACAGGCCTATCTGATTGATGCAGATACCGGCACAGTGCTGTTTGCCAAGAATGAAGACGAACTGGTGCCGCCCGCTTCACTGGCGAAGTTGATGACCATGGAAGTGGTGTTCAACGCCATTCACACCGGCCGGCTGACCCTTGATGACACGTTTCAGGTTTCTGAAAACGCATGGCGCACCGGCGGGGCGATTTCCCGCACGTCAACAATGTTCGCCGAACTCAAATCCTCCATTCGGCTTGAAGACCTGATCCAGGGGGTGATTGTGCAATCGGCCAATGATGGCTGCATCATCATCGCCGAAGGCATGGCCGGCTCGGAAGAGAACTTTGCCCGGCTGATGACCGAACGCGCCCGGGAAATAGGCCTGACGCAATCGGTGTTTGGCAACTCCAACGGATTGCCGCATCCCGATTCAAAAGTATCGATGAAGGATCTGGTGACACTGGCCCGCCACATCCAGTCGACCTATCCAGAGTTTTACCGGTACTACTCGATGCCCGAATTCACCTGGAACAATATCCGGCAACGCAACCGCAATCCGCTTCTGGGCCTCGACATCGGCGTTGACGGACTGAAAACCGGTTTCACCGAGGAATCCGGCTACGGTATCGTCTCCTCGATCAAACGGGATGGCCGCCGGTTGTTTCTGGCCATGAGCGGCATGACGAGCGAGCGCGAGCGTGCCGAGGAATCGCGCAAGATGCTCGAGTGGGGTATTCGCGCCTTTGAACGCAAGGCGCTGTTTGCCGAGGATGAAACCATCGGCGAAGTCAGCGTCTATGGCGGAGCGGCCAGTGCCATCGTGAAAGCCAAGGGTGCGGTCAACATTTTGCTGCCGATCACCAATCCGGACCGGCTGTCGGCGCGAATCACCTATCGCTGGCCGTTGCGCGCGCCTATCGAAGCGGGCGCTCAAGTTGGTGTCCTCAAGGTCTATATCGGCGACACGCTGTCCCAGGAAACACCACTTTTTGCAATGGAAGCCGTGGACAAGGGGCCATTGCACACCCAGGCACTTGATGCGCTGCTCGAACTTGCGCAATTCTGGCTGTAACAACTGCTGCAAGCGTTCATTTCTGATTTGAATTGCTTTAGACAATGGTGAACCGGAGACTCCCGGCGAACTCAGCAATATGTTCCGTGCGCGATATGTGCCTGCGGCGACAGGGAAAATGAAACGTGACGAAAAGCGCAGGGCGATTCATTACATTTGAAGGCGGGGAGGGTGTCGGCAAGTCGACACAGATCCATCGGCTGGCCAATGTGCTCAGGCGGCGCGGTCACGACGTGATGGTGACGCGCGAACCCGGCGGATCGCCTGGTGCGGAAGCCGTGCGGCATGTGCTGCTGTCTGGTGCTGCCGAAGAATTCGGCGTCCGCATGGAAGCCATGCTGTTTGCCGCCGCACGCAGCGACCATGTCGAGGAAGTCATCCGTCCGGCGGTTGCCGACGGGACGATTATCCTGTGTGACCGGTTTATGGATTCCAGCCGGGTCTATCAGGGTATTACCGGCAATCTCGAGCCGCATTTCATGCGAAATCTCGAACGGATCGCGATCAATGGCATGATGCCCGACCTGACGCTGGTGCTGGACCTGCCTGCAGCGATAGGGCTGCGGCGGGCCAAGGCGCGCGTAGGCACAAACGCCGCTCCCGACCGGTTTGAGAAAGAAGAAGTATCGACGCACGAGAAGCGCCGCGAGGCCTTCATTGACCTGACGCGGGATGAGCCGGACCGCTGCAAGCTGATCGATGCCAACCAATCAGAAGATGCGGTGGCACTGGCGATCCTTGCCGCGGTTGAGCCAATTTTGCATGACGCAGAAAACAGCGCCCCGTCCAAAGGCCAGAAAGCATGAATGGAGAGCAGCCGGGCTTGCTGGAGGGCGCTATCCCGCCCGAACGCAACACGGTGCTTTACGGCCATGATTCCGCTCAAAAATTCCTGGCTACTGCCTACCGCTCGGGCCGGATGCACCATGCCATCCTGATCGAAGGTGCGGAAGGCATCGGCAAGGCGACGCTGGCCTACCGGTTTGCCCATCATGTTCTGACCCACCCCGATCCGCTGGCAGCCCCTGACCGCATCGCCGATCCGGACATTGATGATCAGGTCGGCCGCCAGATTTCCAGCGGCGCCTCGCACAATGTGCTGCATCTGGCACGTCCGGTGGACGAGAAGACCGGCAAGATGAAGTCCGTCATCACGGTTGACGAGGTGCGCCGGGCCGGTAAATTTTTCGGTCAGACATCGGGCACCGGCAACTGGCGTGTGGCGATCATCGATCCGGCTGATGACCTCAACCGCAATGCTGCCAACGCCATCCTGAAGATCCTTGAGGAACCACCGAAGCGATCGCTGTTTCTGGTGCTGTCGCATACACCGGGACGCTTGTTGCCGACCATACGGTCGCGCTGCCTGTCGCTGAAACTGCAACCGCTGTCGCCGCCGGATCTGGACCGGGCACTGGGGCATCTGGGAGCAGCGCCCGGCGAAACCGACGCGATCATCAGGTTGAGCGAAGGCAGTGTGTCGCGGGCATTGCTGCTTCGCAATTACGGCGGCGTCGAGATCGCCGAAGCCTTTGTCGACATTCTGGAACGCGGCAGTCTCAACAACCGCGAACCGATCTACAAGCTGGCCGAAACGCTTGCTGCGCGGGACCGGGATGTGGCCTACGCGTTTTTCACCGGCTTTGCCGTCGACCGCGTGCAACAGATGGCCAGAGACGCCGGAGCCGCCGGCGATCTGGCGGAAGCCGACCGGCTGGCGCGGATGTCGACCACGCTGGCTGACCATTTTGCCACTGCGGCAACTTACAACCTTGATCGCAAACAGACTGTCCTGCATGTGTTTTCCATATTTTTCGGCTAGCACGTTTCTGCAAGGACTGGGCATGGCATCCTGCGGCTTGATCGCTTAAGACGACAGGCACGTATAGACCCAAGCGTCGATCCAGACCCGGACATGGAATTCGAAGGCAATCATGAGCACCGAGCGTTTTTACATCACAACACCGATCTTCTATCCCAACGGGGTTCCACATATCGGCCACGCCTACACGGCGATCGCGACGGATGTGCTGGCGCGTTTTCAGCGGCTTGATGGCAAGGATGTGTTTTTCCTGTCTGGCACCGACGAGCACGGACAGAAGATGCAGCAGACGGCGGAGAAAGAGGGCATCAAGCCGATTGAGCTGGCGGACAAGAACTCCGCCGTATTCCGCGATATGCTGGTTCAGCTCAATTGCTCCAATGATGATTTCATCCGGACCACCGAGGAGCGCCACAAACTCTCCGTGCAGGAATTGTGGAAGCGGATGGAAGCCAATGGCGATATCTATCTGGGCAATTATGGTGGCTGGTATTCCGTCCGCCAGGAAGCCTATTTTGACGAAGGTGAAACCACACTTGGCGAAGATGGCGTCCGGCGTGAGCCGCTTGGCTCGCCGGTCGAATGGGTGGAAGAAGAAAGCTACTACTTCCGGCTGTCGGCCTATGGCGACAAGCTTTTGGAGCTGTTTGAGACAAACCCGGATTTCGTGGCGCCAGCAGAGCGGCGCAATGAAGTGGCGAGCTTCGTCAAATCGGGTCTGAGAGACCTGTCGATTTCGCGCACGACATTCGACTGGGGCGTACCTGTGCCCGGCAATGACAAGCATGTCATGTATGTCTGGGTTGACGCACTGACCAACTACATCACGGCCTGCGGCTTTCCCGATGAGACGGCTGACAAATGGAACTACTGGCCTGCCGTCCACATGATCGGCAAGGACATTGTCCGCTTCCACGCGGTCTACTGGCCCGCTTTCCTGATGTCGGCCGGCCTGGCGCTTCCGGCCAAGGTATTCGCGCACGGGTTCTTGCTGGTCAAGGGCGAGAAAATGTCAAAGTCGATCGGCAATGTGGTTGACCCCTTCGCCTTGATTGAGGCTTACGGGCTTGATCAGGTGCGCTATTTCTTCATGCGCGAAGTGCCGTTCGGACAAGATGGCAGCTACAGCCCTGAAACAATTGCCACCCGGATCAATTCCGATCTCGCCAATGGCATTGGCAATCTGGCTAGCCGGTCCTTGTCGATGATCAACAAGAACTGCGATGGCAAAATGCCAGCCTGCGGGCCTTTAACCGACGAAGACAAGGCGTTGCTCAACACCATAGACACGGTGATTGAAAGCGTGCGCGCGGATATGGCAAATTTCCAGATCCACAAGGCGTTGGCCTCGATCATCGACGTTGTCGCCGATAGTGACCGCTATTTCGCCGGCCAGGAGCCCTGGGCGCTTAAAAAGACCGATCCGGCGCGGATGGAAACCGTGCTCTATGTCACGGCGGAAACCGTGCGCCAGATTTCGATCCTGCTGCTGCCCTTCATGCCGGAATCGGCTGGTAAACTGCTGGACCTGGTCTCAGCCCCTGCTGACAGCCGCGATTTCGCCGCACTTGGTGAAACCGGCCGTTTGGTGGCTGGCACACCGATCGACAAGCCAACGCCGATCTTCCCGCGCTATGTCGCGCCCGAGGAGGCTTAAGCCGAATGTTGATCGATAGCCACTGCCATCTGGATTTCGCCGATTTCGACGCGGAGCGCGACGAGCTGATCGAGCGCGCCCATGCGTCGGGCGTCAAGCAGATGGTGACGATCTCAACCCGTGTGCGCAAACTCGACGGGCTGCTGGCGCTGACCGAGCGTTATCCGAGCGTGTTCTGCTCTGTCGGCACCCACCCCAACAACGCTGACGAAGAGCTCGACGTGACCGCGGACGATCTGGTTCGCCTCGCCGAAGCGAACACCAAGGTGGTGGCGATCGGCGAAGCAGGTCTGGATTATTTCTACGACACGCAAAAGCCAGAGGACCAGCAGACCGGCTTCAGGCGCCACATCGAGGCTGCGCGGCGGACACAATTGCCGCTGGTCATTCACAGCCGCAGCGCTGATGAAGACATGGCTGCGATCCTGACCGAGGAAACAGGGAAGGGGGCTTTCCCTTTCATCCTGCATTGCTTTTCGGCAGGGCAGGCACTGGCGGATGCCGGCGTGGCGCTGGGCGGTTATGTTTCGTTCTCGGGCATTTTGACATTCCCGAAATCGACCGAATTGCGCGATATTGCCAAGACCGTACCCATGGACCGGCTGCTGGTTGAAACCGACGCACCGTATCTGGCGCCCAAACGCTGGCGCGGAAAGCGCAACGAGCCGTCCTATGTGGTCAACACGGCGGAAGTTCTGGCCGAAGTAAAAGGCGTCTCCTATGAGGAGATGGCGCGAATTACGACCGAGAACGCATTTCGCTGTTTTTCGAAGATGCCGCAGCTGTGACGGTGCCGGTCCGCCGCCAGTTCACGGTTCTTGGCTGCGCCTCGTCACCGGGTGTGCCGCGCGTCAATGGTGACTGGGGCGCGTGCGATCCAACGAACCCGAAGAACCGGCGGACACGGGCGGCCTTGCTGATCCGTCAATTCGGCGCCGATGGCGGCGAAACCGCAGTGGTTGTCGATACCGGTCCGGATTTCCGCGAGCAGATGATTGCCAACAAGGTGCACAACATCGACGCGGTCCTCTACACCCATTCCCACGCCGACCATGTGCACGGGATTGACGATTTGCGCGGCTTCGCGCTGTCGCAACGCAAGCGGATTCCGATCCACGCTGATCCTGAAACCATGGCGCGGATCCGTGCCGGGTTCGGCTATTGCCTGGAAACGCCGGCCGGCAGCGAATATCCGCCGATCACCCAGCCGATCCTGATCAACTCGCTGGATGAGCCAATCCGGATCACAGGCGAGGGCGGAACCATAGAAATACAGCCGCTCGATCAGGCCCATGGCTCGATCCGGTCGCTCGGCTACCGTATCGGCGATTTCGCCTATTGCTGTGATGTTAGCGATTTCCCACGCGCCACCGTCGACAAACTGCAAGATCTCGATGTGCTGATCATCGATTCACTTCAGTACAAACCGCACCCAAGCCATCTGTCGATTGACCAGGCGCTCTGGTGGATTGAGAAACTCAACCCGAAGCGGGCCATTCTGACCCACATGCATGTGCCTCTTGATTACGAAACGGTACTTGCCGAAACGCCTGATCGTGTCGAGCCAGGCTATGACGGATTGACCTTCGAGTTCGAGCTGTAACCATGAGCGAATCTGCCATTGAAATGACACCGGATCTGATTGCAAAAGGCTCAAGCATGGCGCGGGTGGCGCTTGCAGCGGCTGAGGCTGACCTGAAGATCCGGATCCTGAAAATGGCCCAGTCCACACGTACCGCACAGGAAGCAGCCGACGCTGCAGGCTGTGATGTCAGCCAGATCGTCAAATCGCTGATATTCGAGAACACCGCGACCAAGAAGCTAGATCTGATGTTGGTTTCGGGCGCGCATAACGCTGATATGGAATACATTTCAACATGTTACGGTCTCTCGTTTGAACGCTGCGAGGTTCGCAGGGTGCGCGATGAGACCGGATTTGCAATTGGCGGCGTGGCACCGATAGGTCATTTAAATCCGATTGCTGTCTATATGGACCAGACACTGCTTGAGCATAGCGAAGTCTGGGCCGCTGCCGGACGGCCGGACAGCGTGTTCAGCGTCGATCCGCGGGCTTTGGCCACAGCTATACAAGCCGAACTGATTGATGTGCGCGCACCTGCGTAAGGACGGCTAAAGACGCTCTTAGCCGCCGCCATCTGCCAGCCACTCGAGAATGGATTGCGAGTGTTCGCCGCGCGCCGGAATGCTGGCCGGGCCGGCATGTGGCTCAGTTGAAAATCGTGGTGCAGGTGCTGCCTGAAGCACACCGTCGATGCTTTGCCAGACAGCGCGCGCTGCCATGTGGGGCTCGGCGGCTGATTCCATCGGATCGAGGGTAGGGGCCACGCAGGCATCAGAACCAGCAAAGACCTCTTCCCAATGGCTCCGCGGATGGCTAGCAAAGATCCCGGCCATTACCGCTGTCTGGCGTGGCCATTGGGCGGCATCAAATTGCTGAGCAAAATCAGGATCCTCTACCAGCCCGAGGCGCGCGAGGAATTCGGCGTAGAACTTTGGCTCGAGGCATTGCACGGAGATAAAGCCGCCATCCGCACAGACGTAGCAGCGGCTCCAGTGTGGACCGTCAAGCAGGCTCTTGCCGCGCTCCATCGACAGACCGCCAGTCTGGGCCAAGGCCATCAACAGGTTCATCATATGCGCCGATCCATCGACAATGGCTGCATCAACCACCGTGCCACCACGGCCGGCGCGCGCAGACATGACGCCAGCCAGAATGCCGGTGACCAGATACAACGCACCGCCACCGATATCTCCGACTAGCGTTGGCGGCGTAAACGGTGCTTCGCCAGGATTGCTGGCGTACCAGGCGGCACCTGACAGAGAGACATAATTGAGATCGTGACCCGCGGTCTGAGCCCGTGGTCCGGTTTGACCCCAGCCGGTCATGCGGCCATAGACAAGGTCCGGGTTGACTGCTGACAGATCATCCGGCCCCAGGCCAAGCCGCTCCATGACGCCGGGTCTGAAACCTTCAACCAGCGCTTCGGATCTGAGCACAAGCGTCTTTAGCACGGCGACGTCATCGGTGGATTTCAGGTCCAGCTCGATGGAACGCTTGCCACGATCGATCAGCGAGCGTTCGGGCATGCCGGGCGCTGGTCGGCCATTCTTGCGATGAACCACGATGACGTCTGCGCCGAGATCAGCCAGCAGCATGCAGGCAAACGGTGCCGGACCCAGGCCTTCGATTTCAATGATCCGCAAACCTTCAAGCATGTCGTCCTCGCTTGCAACGCACCACATTGGTTGCGGCTTATAATCCCACGAGCGACTAAATCAGATTCTGTTTGCGGTTTCACTTGTCAGCGGCAACGGAGGCTGCAGATTGCGTGAGAAACCTTGGGAGAGACACAAGAAAAATCAGGCAAGCTTCTGATTTTCATATCCTTCTCGTCAAGCCGGATACAATGTGGCCCACACACCTCAGTTCCATAATCCATCTTATGCAATCTTTGTATGAAGGCAACCAAAGGACCATGCGTACCGGATTACCAGATCAGAAAAACAGTGTTGTCGATGTGGACTGCTCTGCCGGCACCTGATCGACAAACATCTGCCAGGCCTGCTGATAAGCCGGAAGATAATTCAGCTCATGGCCTTCGCCGAGTTGTTCAAGCTCTCTGTAGGCCTGCAACAGCATATCAACGAACTTGAAGCCCGAGGATAAGTCCTCAGGCTTGGCGCCGGTTTCCTTGGCACCATTCTCATAGAGGTATTGGGCGGCAGCGCGTTGTTCCATCCATTCCGAAGATGTGGTCTTTTCCTCGAGACTGACCTGATCAAGCCACAGCGCACCGGCCTTCCCCACCGCCATATGGTCGGACGGATCAATGCCCTCCATTTCGGCAAATGTCCCGGCCAGCCGCGTCGGCCCGTGATAAAGCCCCATTGCCAGAGACTGCTGCTGGGCCATGATCGATTGCACGATCTCCTTTTCCGCTTTTGAAAAGAGCCCGGTTTCATCAGTCCTGACGGCGTTCAGAGCGCGGCGGTCAAGGTCCCCGAGTGCGGAATACCAGTCGGTGGCCTCGTTGGTTTTCGGGCGAAACGGTTCGCCGTTTTCGGCCATTTTGGCATGTCTCGCGTCAATCGCCTTGCGGGCTGCATCAACGACTTCCGACTTGGTCTTGCCGGAAGAAAACGGCTCGGCCGTTGGATCAGTCACTGCAATGGCAAGATTGGTGGATGAATAGCCCGGACGCACCGGCATATAGACTTCATAGCCATTGGGTGCCGATACTGTGTACTTTATGTTGGTCGGAACTATTTTTCCGGATGCATCATAAGTTCCGGTGGCTTCGCTGGCACCGGCTGGGCCAAGGTCCTGATAGGATTGAATTGCATAGGCATGAATCGTCGGCGCCGAATCCTTGGCTGATCCGGTCCGGTTGATAATTCGAATATTCGAATGGCTGACGCCCTCGATATTCATGCTTCGGCTCCTAACAAATGATTCCAATAATCGGCCTGTAGCCTTGCTCGAACCTGTTGATATTTCGGAATTGTACCGTTTGTATTAAACAAACCGATGGCAGAATCCGCCCTCCTCTTGCCGAACGATCTTCTCTTCCCGGTCACTGCGGCGATGCATGGCAAAGCCACACGGCGCTTTGCTCTTGCGGCTTGTTTTGGCTTGGCCTATCCCATGGGCATTGCCAAGCACCGGAGTATCCGCATGTCCTACGCCAAGCTCGACGCTCATTGCCGCGCTCTCAGCGCGCTTGAGCATGCGCTCGCCATTCTCGGCACCGACGAAGCGATTAACATGGCGCCCGGTGGCGGCGAACAGCGGGCCGAGGCTATGGCGACGCTGTCGGGCATGTATCACCGTCAGGCCACTGATCCGCAGGTGCGTGACTGGATCGAAGCGGCCAAGGCCGAAGCGCTGGATCCGGACCGGAAAATCGCGGTTGACGAACTCGAACGCAGCTACATCAACATGACTTGCCTGCCTTCCGATTTCGTCGAGCGGAAAATGCGGACCAGCATGCGTTCCGAGCAATTGTGGCGCGCGGCGCGACCAAAAGGCGACTGGGACACGTTCCGCCCTGCCCTTGAAGGCGTGGTGTCGATGATGCGTGAAGAAGCCGCCATGCGCGCCGAGGTGCTCGGGCTGGCTCCCTATGACGCGCTGATGGAGCAGTTTGATCCGGGCAACCGCGTGTCTTTCATCACCCCGGTTTTTGCTGAACTCAAGACGTTTCTGGTGGACTTTTTGCCCAAGGCCCTCGCAGCCCAGGAAGAACGGCTGGCCAAACGGCCGCTCAAGGCGCTGTCGGGTGACTATCCGGTGGAACGGCAGAAGGCGCTTGGCCTTGAAATGATGAAGGCGGTCGGGTTCGACATGAACCATGGCAGCCTCTCGGTTTCCGACCATCCGTTCTGCGGCGGCGTCCCCAGCGACGTCCGGATGACAACCCGGTACCGCACGGATGAATTCCTGCAGGCGCTTATGGGCATCCTGCACGAGACCGGCCACGGGCTTTACGAGCAGAACCTGCCCAAGGAGTGGGCTCACTGGCCGTCGGGCAAGGCGCGCGGCATGTCGATCCACGAAAGCCAGAGCCTGTTTGTCGAAAAACAGATCGGCCGCAATCCGGCTTTCTGGCGCTTCGCCCTGCCGCTGGTCGATACGCATCTGAAGGAAGATTGGACAATGGAAGATCTGCTGCCGCATGTGCACCAGATCAAACGCGGCAAGATCAGGGTCGACGCCGATGAAGTCACCTACCCGCTGCACGTGATCCTGCGTTATGAGCTCGAGCAGGATCTGCTTTCAGGCCGTGTCGAGGTGAAGGACCTTCCGGAAGCCTGGGACGCCAAGATGCAGGCCTCGCTCGGCATCTCGACACTTGATGATCCGAAGAACGGACCGATGCAGGACGTTCACTGGCCGTCGGGATCTTTTGGATATTTCCCGTCCTACACGCTTGGCGCGTTGATGGCGGCACAGCAATGGGCGGCAATTCTGACGATCAATCCGGATGTCAACGAACAGATTTCCGTCGGTGATTTCGGCGCGGTCAACGCCTGGCGGCGTGACAATATCTGGTCAAAGGCATCCACTGCTTCAACCCCCGAGATCTTGCGTCAGGCCACCGGCGAAGAGCTCAACCCCGCCCATTTCATCGCCCATCTGGAAGCCCGTTACGGAAAATAGCGGCTGCAGGGCTCGTATAAGCCCGGTTCTTACAGCATAGCTTCGCCCGGCGCGGCGGCGGACGCCCTTGCCAACGCGGCCTCCTGCCGGCGGCGGGTACGTTCGCGCATGATGGTGTAGATCCCGGTGGCGATGATGATGCAGGCCCCGGCTAGCGTGTAGCCATCAGGGAACTCGGAAAACACCAAAATGCCGACGATCGTGGAAAACACCAGACGCACATAACGGAACGGGGTCACCACTGAAATCTCGCCGATACGGGTGGCCTCTGTCAGCGCCCAATAGGCGCCTACGCCAACCACCAGCGCGCCGGCCAAATAGCCGCTTTCGCGCACGGTCGGGATTTCCGATCCGCCGGTGACGGCCAGCAGCACCGCGCCCGACACGCCGACGGCAAAGAAACCCCAAGCCGCCAACTGCAGCGAGGAAATCGCCTTCGGCACCTTGCGGCTGGCGAGATCACGAATTGCCAGGCCGATCACACCCAGAACGGCCCAAAGAACTTCCGGCTCGAACCCTTCGAGACCGGGACGGATAACCAGCAATACCCCGCCAAACCCGACCAGGATGGCAGTCCAGCGGCGCCAGCCGACAACCTCGCCGAGCAGCAGCGCCGCACCCATTGTCACAAGCAGTGGCGTCGCCTGCAGGATCGTGGTGAGCGTCGCCAGCGGAATGAGCGTCAGTGCTGTAACAAAGCACAACCCGCCGAGCATTTCGCTGAGATTTCGCAGCATCACGGCCGGGTGGAAAAATCCGCTTGAAAACACGCTGGTGCCGCTCAGGCGGGCGTAGATCGCGAAAATCAAGGCGCCGAAAAACCCGAGAACGACCAAGATCTGCCCCACCGGCAAGCCGGCGGCGGACAGCTTGATAAACATATCCTCGGCGGCGAACCCAGCCATTCCGAGAACCATCAGAATGATGCCCCGCATATTGTCCATGATGGTTGTTCCCGGTTGGCGGAAAAGATGAAACGCGCGCCGAAAACAGGCACATGGCGTCCCTACTCTGATTAGGCTGGTTGGGAAACCCTTTCGTGACACCACAACCGGAATTACGGCTGCGGATTACCATCATGTTCCCGCATCCCGGCAACAACCCGTCCCAGCATGCTGAGAAACAACTCCCGCTCCGCAGACGGCAGCCCCTGAAGCACAATTTCATTGACGTCCACTGCCGCGGCAACAGCGGAGGCTTCAAGCGCGCGCGCGGCGTCTGTGAGAAAAATGAGCTGTGATCGCCCGTCATCTGGATGCGGCCTTCGCACAACCAGTTCGTCCCGTTCCATGCGAGCGAGCGTGTTTGCCATGGTCGCCTGCTCAACACCGAGGCGCCCGGTCAGGTCGCGCTGGGTCAAACCGTCCTCGAGCCACAGTTCACTCAAGGCAAGAAACTGCGCCCGCGAAAGACCCAATGGTTGAAGCCCGCGCTGCAATGATGAGCCATAGAGGCGGGCTATTTCACTGGTCAGGGTGCCAGCCGAACGGGTTTTATCGAAGATCATGCGTCTTTCCTATCGCAACATAGCCTGCTATGCAATACTGCATAGCAGGCTATGCTGTATTTGCTTCAGGCCCCTTCCCGTTCAACCTCCTGAAAACACGTAATCTTTCCTACATCCAATGGTGGCCATGCTCGCCGTGACCTGACGGACTATGTTTTGATCGGCATTTTCTATAGGCAGGCTCCCAGAGACATTCCGCTTCGCTTGCCAAAGGCCCACTGCCGCATGACCGATCTCGCCGCCTATGGCAGCCTGTTTTTCGCCTCGCTGCTGGCCGCAACGCTGATCCCGGCACAGTCGGAGAGCGTTTTGACCGGGCTGATCCTTGCCGGCGGGCGACCGGTAATGGCCTTGGTGGCGGTGGCGAGCCTCGGCAATATTCTTGGATCGGTTCTCAACTGGCTGATCGGCCGCGGTGTCGAAAAATTTCGCGACCGGAAATGGTTTCCGGCTAGCCAGAGGCGGCTAGACCGGGCGCAACAGCACTATCAGCGCTTCGGTTATTGGTCGCTGTTGCTGGCCTGGGTGCCGATCATCGGCGATCCGCTGACACTTGCTGCGGGCATTATGCGCGAGCCGTTATGGCGATTTTTGCTTCTGGTCTCGATGGGAAAGATTGGACGCTATGCGGCAATCGCTGCGGGCCTTGGAATGCTTGGCTGAGCGCCAGACACATCTATTCGGTCAGATGACGTTGCAGAAAAGCAATGAGATAGTCATGATGATCGTTCTCGCCTTCGCTGTTGGATACATGGTCCTGCCCCTCGTAATAATGGACCTCTGGCTTGCGGCCATGCGCCTTGAGCCGCGCCTCAAGCCTTCGCGTCATCTCGACAGACCAGACGCGGTCGGCAGTGCCATGACTTAGAAAAAGCGGGCCTTCATACCGTTCAATCTCAATCGGCTGTGTTGGCATCAACGCATCGCTCGAACCGCACCAGGACCAGGCCCGGCTTGCAGGATCCTAAGTCTGCCAACCCGGATCACCGCTGTCGCGATAACGGCGTGCATCGAAAGCACCGCATACAACATCTGGCGGGCTGTGCACGGCAACAGCGTCTGGCACGCCATCAACCACATCCCGGAGCATCAACGCGGTGAGGAGCAGCGCATGCTCAGCGCCACGGGAGACCCCGTAAAACCCCAGCTTTGCGCCGGCATACGGGTAGGCCCGCAAAGCCGTCAGCGCCGCAACGCTTCGGTCCAAAGACACCTCTTCAATGCTGCCGGCATTCCAGGCATTGCCGCCCTTGGAGAAGCCAAACGGAAAAGCAAGGAAGCCGTGCGCTGCCAGCAAAACCGCGTTTCGGTGGCTCCACCCCGACCACGCGCCTTCCGAACCGTGAAACACCATGACAGCCGGAAACGGACCTTCTCCGGGTGGCCCATAGGTCGTTCCCCAATCAGGGACAAGTCGCCGAACAATCTTCAACGTCATGAATTTGCTCCGTTTTTTCGCTGAAAGCATGGGGTTTCAACGTTTGAACCGTAGGCCTCCCGTCCATCAACTTCAAGCTGTATTCAATGACAGAAGAACGGTTGAAGAAAGGCGACAGACCGGCCGGAATCGTCCACACTCGCCAGGCCAGAGCCATTCCGGAGGACCACACCCATGCTTTCCGCCTTCACCATCATTCTGAGCTGCCAGCTGGCAGGCGAACTGGTCACGCGCTTTTTCGCGCTGCCGGTTCCGGGACCGGTCGCGGGCATGGTGCTGCTGTTTGCCCTGCTGGCGATCAAGGGATCCGTGCCCGTAGATGTCGGCGTGGTTGCTGACGCTCTGCTCAAGAACCTGGCACTGTTGTTCGTGCCGGCGGGCGTCGGCGTCATGGCGCATCTGGGGCTTCTCGGGCAGGACTGGCTGCCGATCTCGGTGGCTCTGGTCGGATCGACGCTGGCAACAATCGCAGTCACGGCCCTGGTGATGAGCCGGCTTGCTCGCACCAGTGCGTCTGACGACGGAGACACACACAATGGCTGAACTCACCGACGTCTGGGTCTACCTCAGCGCCAGCCCGCTGCTGTTCCTCACCCTCACACTGGCCGCCTTTCAGGCAGGAACCTGGCTCTACGACCGCTCCGGCCACAAGCCCTTCCTCAATCCGGTGCTCACCGCCGTCATCGCCGTGGTCGGGCTGCTGACGCTCAGCGGCACCAGCTACGACACTTATTTCGAGGGCGCGCAGTTCGTGCATTTCTTGCTCGGACCGGCGACCGTGGCGCTGGCGATCCCGCTTTACCGGCAGTTTGACCGGGTGCGGCGCTCGGCGCTGGCGCTGATCACCAGCCTGCTCTGCGGCTCGCTGACGTCCATAGGCACCGCAGTCGGCCTTGGCTGGCTGCTTGGCGCCAGCCGCGAAACGCTGTTGTCGCTGGCGCCGAAATCGGTCACCGCGCCCGTAGCGATGGGCATCACCGAGCAATTGGGCGGCTTGCCGTCACTGACTGCCGTGCTGGTGATCCTGACCGGTATTCTGGGCGCCGTGCTTGGCCCGCCGCTACTGAGCCTGATCGGCGTGAAAGACTGGCGTGCTCGCGGACTGGCGCTTGGCACCGCCAGCCACGGCATCGGCACCGCACGGGCGCTACAGGTCAACGAGCTGGCCGGCGCGTTCTCCGGTCTCGCCATGGGGCTGAATGCGCTGGCGACGGCGATCCTGTTGCCGGTGCTGTGGCGGTTGTTCTTTTGAGAGGATTATAGATGGAACACAGCTTTTGGCATGACCGATGGGCAAGCGGACGCATCGGCTTTCACGAAAGAGAACCCAACCCATTACTGGTTAAGCATTTCCCAGCTCTTTCAGTGCCGGAAAACGGGCGTGTCTTTGTTCCCTTGTGCGGCAAGACACTCGACATCGCCTGGCTGCTTTCCCGAGGCCATCGCATCGTGGGCGCGGAACTCAGCGAACTGGCAATTGAGCAATTGTTTGAAGACCTTGGCGTTGAACCGGCCATTTCCGACATGGGCAATCTGAAACGCTACAGCGCGGACAGCATCGACATATTCGTAGGCGATGTTTTCAATCTGACCGCCGACATGCTCGGAGCTGTCGACGCGGTCTTTGACCGGGCGGCATTTGTCGCCCTGCCCGAACACATGCGCGCGGCCTACGCGCCGCATATTGCCAGCATCACCGGCCACGCTCCGCAACTGCTGATCAGCTTCGAGTACGATCAGTCCCTCTTTGACGGCCCGCCGTTTTCAATCGAAATCCAGGAGCTGCAAACGCTTTATGGTGGAAGCTACCAGCTCTCATCTCTGGCACGGGTGGATATCGCCGGAGGCATGAGAGGCTCTGACGCAACGGAAAATGTCTGGCTTCTCAGTCAACTGATGATCGGATGAAGTTGTTCTCTTTCAATCCGGGCTTCAACTGGTCCGAGATTTCGGCAATCTTTGCGGATGGAAATGGACGTTCTGCGCGCTTGCTCGCCGCATTCCCGCTCATGGGAACCCCCTGCCCTTGACCCTTGAGCGCGGTCGCCATCGGCTCCGCCTTGTCGTGGGTGCATGGCAATCCGAAAAGGGCTGTATCGGTAACGTGATCTTTGCTCTGCTGCTGGCGGCTCTCCGGATCGCCAAAAGACCCCATTTGCAACAGTTGCCAACAACAGAAATGCAAGTGAACCGGCCAAGTCAGATGATGATCAATGCCTCCCGGCTGAACCTCCGTCGACCAATGTAATGATTATGATGATGCAGCTCTGCGGTTGCAAAAAATGTCACGTTGCGAGCCGGCAAGCCGGCCGTTCAGTTTGCGTTCAGGTGCTATACAGCTAAATGTAGTTGTTGATTTGGAGCGCCATTTATTTCGGTTTTTCAATCATCTAATTGAAATCTTAAAGTTATGGGAGATAACACATGTCCATCAAACGAATTTTCAGCGCGGCGATTATCGCCACAACACTCATGGCGGCAGGTACCACCACAGGTTTCGCCCAAGGTGGTGACGATCCGATCCCCGGCATCGACATCATCATCAAGGAAGATCCGGCCAGTCGGCCCATCAAACCGTTTTCGGTCGGCAAGTCATCGATGAAGCGCCTGAACAGCCTCAACGGCGATGATCGTCCGGCCTATCTGATGAGCCTGATTGCAAAGCGCATCGATGCCGATGAAGGCGTTGTCCGCAATGGGACGGCTGCGCTTCGCAAGCAGATTTGCAGCAAGTGCGAAATCGGGCGCTCGATCAATGTCAAATTCCAGTCCGGCAAGACGACCTACAGTGTCGCACTCAAGCTCTCGGGCATTGGCAAAGGCACTGCAATGAAGCCGGCACTGTCCAAGCAAGCCAAGAAGATCGGCGAGTGAATAGCCCGACCAAAACATCAATGTGAGCAGGTGCCGGGACCATGGCGCCGCGTGGCATCAATCGCTAGACAAACATGATAGTGTCCAGGGAGACGATTTAGGGTCTGTGACCCTGAAATCTTGGGCTTTCAAAGGCTAATAATCGCGCTGGTTGCTTCCTGCTTGACAGGAGCGAAGTCGGCAGAGAGCTCGAGTGCGGTCTTGTTCCCCTCAGCCAGCAGCCGTCACCTTTTCCGGCCGGTTGATCATTGCGAGCGCCGAGACCACCATTGGCTTGAAGCCTTCCGTGCTCACATCAGAAATCTCGAACAGTAGTGTCCGCATGCGCGGATCCCAGAATTTGTTGATGTGATCGGCGACGCCTTCAACCTGTTCGGATTCCGGCTGGGAAGCGAAGAAGGTGGCGATCTGGTTGGCCTGGTAGCGCAATTTGTCAGGCGACATCGCTCTCAACTCCATGTGTTATCCGGTCGGGCCGGGTGAAAACCTCAAAATCGGCACCGCGCGCGATTCCGACCAGCGTCAGTCCGGCGGCGTTGGCGGTCCGGACCGCAAGCGCGGTCGGCGCGGAGACCGCGATCAGCAAACCAGCGCCGGCAATCACTGCCTTTTGCACCATGTCGACCGAGACACGGCTGGTGATGACAATCGCGCCATCCGAGGCACTGGCACCCGAGCGCGCCATGGCGCCAATCAGCTTGTCGAGCGCATTGTGACGGCCAACGTCCTCACGGACGCAGAGCATTCCCTGGCCAGGTCTATAGAACCCTGCCGCGTGCACAGCGCCGGTTTCCGCTCGGAGTTTTTGATGCATCGACAGGGAGCGGACGGCTTCGCGCACATCCTCGGCACTCACCTCAAGCCGGACTTCGTCACGGTCGGGCAATGTCCTGAGCGCTTCTTCTATCGATTCAATACCGCAGAGCCCGCAGCCAACCGGGCCGGCCATCTTGCGGCGGCGGGCGGACAGAGCCGCCTGAACATCTTCAGCAAGCCGCATCTGAACGTCAAAACCTTGATCCACCTTGATAATATTGAGCGAGACAATATCCGCCGGAGACCGTATCAGGGCTTCTGACAAGGCGAAGCCGATGCCAAAATCTTCGAGATCGGCAGGCGTTGCCATCATCACCGCCTGCGTGGAGCCGCCGAAAGACAAGGCCACCGGCACTTCCTCGGGCAGCGCACGGGAACCAGGCGTAACAATCCCTGCCCTGACCGAGGTCCGGGGTACGATTGCCGTGCTGGGGCTGCTTTCTGTCATCATTGCGTCCTTGAATGCCAGAGCCCGCGCCTACTCCGCAGGCTCAAGCGCCTCTTCCGTGGCAATCCGGCGCGACTGCGTGGCCTGCGCATCATAGTCCTGCTGCCATGTGGTCGGCCCGTTAGATGGCGACACCTGCACGGCCGTCACCTTGTATTCCGGGCAATTGGTCGCCCAGTCTGTGTAATCAGTGGTGATCACATTAGCCTGCGTGCCCGGGTGATGAAACGTCGTGTAGACCACGCCGGGCGCGACACGCTCGGTGATGGTGGAGCGGAGTGCTGTCTCACCCGACCGGCTGGCCAGCTTGACCAGATCGCCATCGCGGATGCCACGTTGCTCGGCGTCGTGCGGATGGATCTCCAGCATATCTTCGGCGTGCCAGGCAACATTTTCTGTCCGCCGTGTCTGGGCGCCGACATTGTATTGACTCAGGATCCGGCCGGTGGTCAGCAACAGCGGGAAGCGCGGACCAGAGCGCTCGTCGGTCGCCACATATTCGGTACGGATGAATTTGCCCTTGCCGCGAACGAAGCCATCAAGATGCATTACCGGTGTGCCTTCCGGATTGGCATCATTGCACGGCCACTGCACCGAACCTTTTTCTTCCAGCAACTGATAGGTCACATTGGCAAAGCTCGGCGTTGTTGCGGCGATTTCATCCATGATTTCAGAAGGATGACTGTAAGTCCAGTCAAGCCCCATGGCCTGCGCTAGCTTCAGCGTCACTTCCCAGTCGGCGAGACCGTTCTTCGGCGTCATCACCTTGCGGACACGATTGATGCGGCGCTCGGCGTTGGTGAAGGTGCCGTCCTTTTCAAGGAACGTCGAGCCGGGCAGGAAGACATGGGCGTAGTTGGCGGTCTCGTTGAGGAACAGGTCATGGACAACAACGCATTCCATCGCCGCCAGTCCGGCCTGAACGTGCTTGGTGTCCGGGTCTGACTGCAGGATGTCCTCGCCCTGGATATAGATTCCGCGGAAGGTTCCGTGGACTGCGGCATCGAGCATGTTGGGAATTCTCAGACCCGGTTCGGGGTCGAGCTCCACGCCCCATAATTTTTCAAACACATCACGGACTTCGCCGCCCGAAATATGCCGGTAGCCAGGAAGCTCGTGCGGGAACGAGCCCATGTCGCAGGCGCCCTGGACATTGTTCTGGCCTCTGAGCGGGTTCACACCAACGCCGGGACGACCGATATTGCCGGTGACCATGGCAAGATTGGCGATTGCCATCACCGTGGTCGAGCCCTGGCTGTGTTCGGTGACGCCGAGACCGTAATAGATCGCGCCATTGCCGCCCCGAGCGTAGAGCCGTGCTGCGCCGCGCAGCTCTTCCGCCGACACGCCGGTCAAAATCTCGGTGGCTTCAGGTGAATTGGCAGGCTCGGCAACGAAACTTGCCCAGTCTTCAAATTCCGACCAGTCGCAGCGTTCGCGGATAAATGCCTCGTCAAACAGGCCTTCGGTGACAATCACATGCGCCAGTGCGGTCAGCACGGCCACATTGGTGCCGGGCTTGAGTGGCAGATGGTGGCTTGCCTCGACATGGGCGGAGCGCACCAGATCAATACGGCGGGGATCGATGACGATGAGTTTCGCACCAGCCCTGAGCCGTTTCTTCAGCCGGGAGGCAAAGACCGGGTGTCCGTCAGTCGGGTTGGCGCCAATGATTATGACAACATCGGTTTGCTCAACAGAATCAAAATCCTGAGTGCCGGCCGATGTGCCGAAGGCCTTGCCCAGACCGTAGCCGGTGGGCGAATGGCAGACGCGGGCGCAGGTGTCGACATTGTTGTTGCCGAAGCCGGCGCGCACCAGCTTCTGCACCAGGAAGGTTTCTTCATTGGTGCAGCGCGACGAGGTGATGCCGCCGATAGCGCCTCTGCCATACTGGAACTGGATGCGGCGCATTTCCTTGGCGACATGGGCAAAGGCTTCGTCCCAGCTGACTTCCCGCCATGGATCGGTGATCTTTTCGCGTACCATCGGATTGAGAATACGGTCCTGATGGGTGGCGTAGCCCCAGGCGAAGCGGCCCTTGACGCAGGAATGGCCGCGATTGGCCTTACCGTCTTTCCACGGCACCATGCGGACAACTTCCTCGCCGCGCATTTCGGCCTTGAACGAGCAGCCGACGCCGCAATAGGCGCAAGTTGTGACCATCGAGTGCTCGGGCTGGCCGATCTCGATGACGGATTTTTCCTGCAGCGTTGCTGTCGGACAAGCCTGCACGCAGGCACCGCAGGAAACGCATTCGGAATTCATGAAGCTCTCGTGCATGCCCGGCGAGACGCGGCTTTCAAAACCCCTGCCCTCTATGGTCAGCGCAAACGTGCCCTGCACTTCCTCGCAGGCCCGCACACAGCGTGAGCAGACAATGCATTTGGACGGGTCATAGGTGAAATAGGGATTGCTCTCATCCTTGGCCATAAACTTGGGATTGGCTTCGCCGTTCTGCCGCGCCTTGACGTGGTTTTCGCCATCATAGCCGTAGCGCACATCGCGCAAGCCAACGGCGCCTGCCATGTCCTGCAACTCGCAATCGCCATTGGCGGCGCAAGTCAGGCAATCGAGTGGGTGATCGGAGATGTAGAGTTCCATCACGCCCTTGCGGATGTCTTTCAAACGTCCGGTCTGGGTGTGGACCACCATGCCCTCGCTCACCGGTGTGGTGCAGGAAGCGGGCGTGCCGTTGCGGCCTTCAATCTCGACCAGACAGAGCCGGCAGGAGCCAAAGGCGTCGACCATGTCGGTGGCGCAGAGTTTTGGCACCTGAATGCCGGCTTCCATCGAGGCCCGCATCACCGATGTGCCTTCGGGAACCGAAACATCGAAGCCGTCAACGGTCAGTCGAACGGTCTTTTCAGACTTGGAAGCCGGGGTACCGTAGTCGATTTCCTGGATCAGCGTCATTTCATTCACTCCGCAGCCTGGGACATAGACCCTGTCATGGTGGGGCCCGGACGAAAATCCTCCGGAAAATGCGTCAGCGCACTCATCACCGGGTATGGCGTGAAGCCGCCCAGCGCGCAGAGCGAACCAAATTTCATCGTATTGCAAAGATCCGTCATCAATGTGATCTGGCTCTCCTGCTCAATTCCGGCGCGGATCTTATCGACAACCTCGACGCCACGGGTCGAGCCGATACGGCAGGGCGTGCACTTGCCGCAACTCTCAATGGCGCAGAATTCAAAGGCGAAGCGTGCCTGCTTGAGCATGTCAGCGGTGTCATCAAACACCACGATACCCGCATGGCCGATCAGCCCGTCCTTGCCGGCAAAGGCTTCATAATCGAATGGCGTGTCGAATAGTTCGCGCGGGAAAAAGGCGCCCAGCGGTCCGCCGACCTGTACCGCCTTGACTGGGCGCCCGGTGGCGGTTCCCCCTGCAACGTCGTCAATCAGCTCACCCAGCGTCAAGCCGAAGGCTGCTTCGAACAACCCGCCATGTTTGACGTTGCCAGCAATCTGGATCGGAATGGTGCCGCGTGAACGGCCCATGCCGAAATCGCGGTAATAATCTGCACCTTTATCCATGATGATCGGCACCGAGGCGAGCGAAATTACATTGTTGATCACCGTCGGCCGGCCCAGAAACCCCTTGTGGGCGGGCAATGGCGGCTTGGCGCGAACGATACCGCGGCGGCCTTCCAGACTTTCAAGAAGCGCTGTTTCCTCGCCGCAGACATAGGCGCCTGCGCCAACGCGGATTTCCATATCGAATGCGAACTTCGAGCCGAGCACCGATGCGCCGAGCATTCCGGCCTCGCGGGCAATCTCGACCGCACGGTTCATCACCCGGATTGCATGCGGATATTCAGAGCGCAGATAGACATAGCCCTTGGTGGCGCCCGTCGCGATACCTGCGATCACCATGCCTTCGATCAGCACGAAGGGATCGCCCTCCATGATCATACGGTCGGCGAAGGTGCCGGAATCGCCCTCGTCGGCGTTGCAGACGATGTATTTCTGCGGGCTTTGAGCCTCCAGTACGGTTTTCCATTTGATCCCGGTCGGGAAACCGGCGCCGCCGCGTCCGCGCAGGCCGGACTCTGTCACCTGGGCGACTATGGCTTCGGGGGCCATGGCGACAGCATGTGTCAATCCCGTCCATCCGCCATTGCTGCGGTAGTCCTCGATCGACAACGGGTCGGTGACGCCACAACGGGCAAAGGTAAGCCGTGTCTGACGCTTGAGGAACGGAATATCGTCCGTGGCTCCGAGGCTCAGCGGATGATTGCCACCTTCAAGCAGCCCGGCGCTGAGAAGACCCTCCAGATCAGATGGCTTGACCGGACCGTAGGCAACCCTGCCCTTGTCCGTCTCGACTTCGACCATCGGCTCCAGCCAGTAAAGTCCACGCGAGCCGTTGCGAATGATTTCTGCGTCGAGACTCCGCGCCTTGATCATTTCAGCCATGCGCTGCGCCACCCGGTCAGCACCAACCGCAACCGCACCGGAATCGCCTGGAATGTAGATTTTCACACTCACGCCTGCACCGCCTTCGCCAGTTCCTTGACCATCGCGATGTCAAGCCGGCCGATCACTTCGCCATCGACCATCGCCGCCGGCGCACAGGCACAAAGCCCAAGGCAATAGACAGGTTCAATCGTCACCGCCCGGTTGGTGCTGGTCTCATGCCAGTCAAGCCCGAGCAGCGCGAGCAACCGCTCCGCAAGCTCATCACCGCCCATCGACTGGCAGGCCTCGGCCCGGCACAGTTTGATAACGTGCCTGCCTGCGGGTGCTTCGCGGTAATCATGATAGAAGCTGACAACGCCATGAACTTCGGCGCGCGAGAGGTTCAAACCGCTGGCAATCACCGGAAGGGCAGCCTGCGGAACGTAACCGAATTCTGCCTGGACATCGTGGAGAATGGGCAATAACGGGCCTTCGAGCGGCTTTAATCGACCGACAATCGCCTCGGTTCGCAATGCGATTTCCGCGTCTGCGCTGCGTGATTCCATCCCAAAGTCCTCCGACGGCATGACAGAACTTTTAGTACGCCTTGAACAACCCCGAGAATCAAGACAGCATATTCGTTGCGCGATAGAAAATTTCTATCGTTGCGAGAGGGTCTGTGCGAAAACCCTTGCCTCATGCAGCAGTGCGGAGACGATCGGCGTGTGCGGCTCGCGAGGGGCAGCGATCATGCCGACCACGTGGTGGGCATCGGGTTCGACGATGGGAATTGACTTGATGTCGTCGCCAAAACCCAAAGTATCTGCCAGGTTGACGGGCATGATGGATGCCCATTTGCCGGTGCGGATATGGGAAAACAGAACAATCATCGAATTGGATTCGAGCGTCGGCTTGGCGGTCGCGCCGGCCTCACTGAGGTGCTGGTTGATGATCCGCCGGTTCTGCATGTCAGGTGTCAGCAGACACAGCGGCAGAGTGGCAACTTCCGACCATGACACCACATCGCGGTCGGCAAACTCCTGTCCGGCGGAGGTAATGAGCTGGTAGCGTTCAGCATAGAGCGGGACTGTGGCGACACGGCCGGTGGGTTCGTTCTCGAGATAGCTTATTCCGACATCGATTTCGAAATTCTCCAGCCGCGAGAGCACCTGGTAGCTGGTGCACGAAGTCACAGACAAGGTCACGGCGGGATGTTTTTGGGTAAAGGCGACGGTCAGATCGGTGACCATATAGGTGGCCGTCGGAATGACGGCGATGCGGGCATGCCCGGACAAGCCCTTGCGGGCGGCCTTCATCTCTTCGCGCATGGTGCGGGCGTCGCCGGCAATCCGCCGGGCCCACTCGAGCACGCGCTGGCCTTCCGGCGTCAGCCCCTGAAATCGCGATCCGCGCAGCACCAGGGTCACGCCGAGTTGCTCTTCAAGCTGCTTGAGCGACGCCGACAAGGTCGGCTGGGTAACGCCGCATTCCTGTGCAGCGCGGCCGAAGTGGCGCTCTCGCGCCAACACAATGAAGAATTCGAGCTTATCGATCATGGTGCGCAAAGTCGCATGAGGACCCGGCGTTGCGCAAGCAGGTCAAGCGACGTTGCGATGTCGGGGGTTACACGCCTCTGCCGGTCGCGCTCAGGCCGCGACGCGGTCTCCATCCTCGGTGCCCGGTGCCAGTGTCACTTCAAGGCCGTCAAGCTCCTCGGTCATGAGCAACTGACAGGACAGCCGGGAATTGTCGCGCACGTCAAAAGCCTGATCGAGCATGTCCTCTTCCTCGGCCTCAATCGGATGAAGCTGATCAGTCCATTGCTGAGCGACGTGAACATGACAGGTGGCGCAGGCACAGGCGCCGCCGCATTCGGCCTTGATGTTGAGGCCCCAGTCGCGAATGATCTCCATAACCCGGAAGCCGTCAAGCGCTTCAAGCGTATGGCGGGTACCTTCCTGATCGGTGACGTGAATTTGCATGCTGAAAGCTCCCCGTTCAGCCGTTGAGAATGGCCGTGCGGCGCCAGCTGTAGCCCGTTGCATTTTCGACCTGGTCAATTGCAGGCTGGTAGTGCAGATCGATTCCCGGCAAACGCTTCTCAGTCAGTCGCTTTATAGTTGGCGCGTGCTCCACCTCGAAGCTGTCAAAGCCGGTCCTGAGCATCAGCGGAACCTGATCGAGCAGCACATTGCCGACAGCGCGCAATGCGCCCTGATATCCCAGCCGTTGCCTGAGCAGCATGGCCTGCGAGAACGCACGGCCATCGCTGAAAGCGGGAAAGGTCAGGGCGACGATCGCCACGCGGTCGAGGATTGGCGCCAGAGTGCGCACATCATCGGCCGGCTGCAACACCACACCAAAGGGCGCATTGTCTTGTGCATGCTCCAGAGCATCGGCCAGCGACAGCAGCTTCGGCGTGTCCTCCGCCTCACCTGAAATCCAGGGATCGTTTTCGACAATCCCGTTTTGTGTCCAAATGACAGTCATAAAAGTCTCCGGCCTTGTGTCAGGCTGCTTCTGCTTCGCTGCTGTAAAGCGCGGTTTTGAAGGGAGCGGCGCCAATGCGGCGGTAGCATTCGATAAACGGCTCATCGGCGCCTGTCCGGTTGGCCAGATAGGTATCGACGATGGTTTCGATGGCATCGGTGATCTGGTCAGGCCCAAAGCCGCGGCCGGTGATCTGGCCGATTGACGAATTCTCGTCGGCCGATCCGCCGAGCGAGATCTGATAGAGTTCCTCGCCCTTCTTCTCGACACCCAAGATTCCAATATGGCCAACATGATGATGGCCGCAGGCATTGATGCAGCCGGAAATCTTGATCTTCAGATCACCGATTTCGGCTTGCCGCGCCGCATCGCCGAAGCGATTGGAAATCTCCTGCGCCACCGGAATCGATCGCGCATTGGCAAGCGCACAGTAATCAAGCCCGGGGCAGGCAATGATGTCGGTGATCAGCCCGGCATTGGCCGTCGCCAGGCCATCGGCCAGAAGCGCTCTGTACAAAGGCTCAAGGTCAGCCAACGCCACATGCGGCAGCACCAGGTTCTGTTCGTGGGTCACACGGATCTCATCATGGCCGAACTCCTCGGCCAGACGCGCCACCGCATCCATCTGGTCTGCCGAGGCATCGCCGGGAATGCCGCCGATGGGTTTGAGCGAAATCGTCACCATGGCGTAGTCTGGATGACGATGTGGCGCGACATTGCGGCCGACCCAGTCGGCAAAACCGGGATCAGACTTCTTCCACGCCGCAAGTTCGCCCCAGCCTTCAGCGCGAACGCCAAGTTCAGGCGGTGCGAAATAGGCGTTGATTGCAGCGATGTCAGCCTGCGGCAGCTTCAGCTCGCCGTCTTTCAGATGCTCCCATTCCGCATCGATCTCCCGGGTCAGTTTTTCGACCCCGGTTTCATGCACCAGAATCTTGATCCGTGCCTTGTACTTGTTGTCGCGACGGCCGTGCAGATTGTAGACCCGCACGATCGCCGTCACATAGGACAGCAAGTCCGCTTCGGGCAGGAAATCCTTGATCTTCTTGGCCAATAACGGGGTACGTCCCTGCCCGCCGCCAATCCAGACGGCAAAGCCGAACCGGCCCTGATCGTCCTTCTTCAGCTGCAGGCCGATGTCATGCGTCTGGATCGCGGCACGGTCGTGCTCGGATGCGATTACCGCGATCTTGAACTTGCGCGGCAGGAACGAAAACTCCGGATGCACCGACGACCATTGCCTCAGAATCTCGGCATAGGGCCTGGGATCTGCAACCTCATCGGCAGCCGCACCAGCGAAATGGTCAGCTGTGACATTGCGAATGCAATTGCCCGAGGTCTGGATCGCATGCATCTCGACTTCGGCCAGTTCCTTGAGGATCGCCGGAATGTCGGACAGCGCAGGCCAATTGTACTGGATGTTCTGCCGGGTGGTGAAATGGCCATAGCCGCGATCATAAGTGCGGGCAATGTGAGCCAGCTTGCGCATCTGGCGGCTGCTGAGCGTGCCATAAGGAACCGCGACACGCAGCATATAGGCATGCAGCTGCAGATAGACGCCGTTCATCAGCCGCAAAGGCTTGAAGGCATCCTCGGAAATTTCACCTGTCAGGCGCCGCTCGACCTGGTCGCTGAACTGGCTGACGCGGGCTGCCACAAAGGCGTGGTCGAATTCATCATAACGATACATCGTATGGTCCTTATGCGGCTTGGGAGGCCTGCGCGACGGAAGCCGTCGCATAGTCAATTGTCGGCCCGCCGGCGCGGATGCGTTCGCGCAGCCTGAACGGGCGCGGTCCGCTTGGGGTTTCCTCGATCTCGATGACATTGACATCGACAATGCGGTTGTCAGCAAGCGCCTGGTCACCAGCTGCAACGATTGCGGCCACGGCTTCTTCGTGCCGGGCCAGGAAGGCATCCTTGAGCGAGGCCACCCACTCGCCATTGGCGCCAAGCCAGACAGAGATGCCATCAGTCAGGCGGTTTGCAGTGAGAACCTTGGTTTTCATCGGAGCGGTCTTCATTGTGGCCTCCTCAGGCAGCTTGGGTTTGGCTGGCGCTGGCAACACTGTGCTGGCCGGCCGTAATGGGTGTGGAGTGTTCGAAATTGGCGCCGGCGACAGCGTCGCCGATGACCACCATCACAGGTCCTGCAAGCTCGCTGCGGTGCTCCAGCGCCGGCAGATCGGCGAGCGTTCCATGAAACAGCCGCCGATCAGCGCGCGAAGCGTTTTCGACAATGGCGACCGTCATGTCAGCGGGCAGCCCAGCATCGATCAGCCTTGAGGCAACGCTGGCGGCAACCGTGCGCCCCATATAGACGCAGAGCGTGGCGCCGGAGACCGCCAGCCGCGCCCAGTCAGGCAAAGCAGCCCCGGTGAGATCATGCCCGGTGGTGAACACCAGTGACGAGGCCACTCCGCGCAGCGTCAGCGGCAGTTCGAAATCAGCAGCAGCCGCCAAGGCCGAAGTGATGCCCGGAACGATCTCGAACGATACACCGGCATCGCGGAGTGCGGCCATTTCTTCGCCGGCACGGCCGAAGATGAGCGGATCGCCGGATTTAAGCCGAACCACGCGCTTGCCTTCACTGCCCAGGCGAACCAGCAGATCGTTGATCTCGTTCTGGCTTTTGGAATGGCAGCCCTTGCGCTTGCCGACAGACAGGCGCTCGGCGTCACGGCGGCCAAGCGCCACCACGGCTTCCGGCACCAGTGCGTCATAGACAATGACATCGGCTTCCATCATGGCACGCTGGGCGCGAAGCGTCAGCAGGTCTTCCGCGCCAGGCCCGGCGCCGACCAGCCAGATGTGGCCCGGCACGGGCTCGCGGCCGCGCAGCATGCGGGTGGCGGCGCGGCGCGCCAGCGTCACATCGCCATTATCAACATGGGTTGCCACATCGGCTTCGAAGAAACGGCGCCAGAAGACGCGTCGCGCCACACCGCGTGGCAGCAGCCGGTCAACAGCAACCCGGTATTCTGCGGCCAGCCGGGCCAGTGAGCCAAGCGAGGGCGAGAGCATCTGATCAATCCGGGCGCGGATCATCTGGGCCATAACCGGGCCTGCGCCTTCGGTCCCAATGGCAATGGCAACCGGCGCGCGATTGACCAGTGCCGGGGTCAGGAAATCGCAATACTCCGGCTGATCCACTGCATTGGCAGGAATCCGGCGGGTCCGCGCGGCAGCAACGATCTCTCGGTCAAGGCCTGCATCGCCGGTGGCGGCGAACACAAGTGTCGCGCCATCCATCTGATCGGCTGAATAGGGTTCGCGCACTGCTTCAAGGCCCAGCCGGGCAAGACTGGCGGTGAGGTCTGCTTCAGGTGCGTCGGCATAAACCGAAATCTCGGCTGATGTGTTGGCGACAAGACGCGCCTTGGCTGCGGCTTCAGCACCATTGCCGAAGATTGCCACCTTTTTCGCGTCCACCCGCATGAAAGCAGGGAATGTTGTCAATTGCGCTGATGGCGTCGCCATATCCGTCAAACTCCTGATCTGGAGCCATTTTCAGGATTTTGGCGAAACAAATGAAGAAACAAACATGTGCCAATTGGCATGAAGAGATATTCTTTTACCCCGGAAAGCCGGTTATGGAGAAAGCGTAACCGCGACGCGTCAGGCTCATGCGGTGAGACTGCAAAGAGTTGGATTTCAGATGGAGATCAAGGAAAACGCGGACCTGGTCCGCAGGCTGCTGGATGCGATGGAACACGACATCCTGCCATTGACCGAAAAGGGCGTGGCTGAAGGCAACAAGATTTTTGGCGGCGCGCTGCTGCGCAAATCCGATCTGTCGCTGGTGATGGCGCAGACCAACAACGAGATGGAAAATCCGCTCTGGCACGGGGAAGTGCATCTGCTCAAGTGCTTTTATGAAAGCCCGGTTTCAAAAACCGAATCCACCAAGGACATGATCTTCCTGTCGACCCACGAGCCGTGCACGATGTGCATGTCAGCGATTGCCTGGGCCGGATTTGATAATTTCTTCTATTTCTTCAGCCATCAGGATTCGCGCGACAGCTTTGCCATCCCGCACGATCTCAAGATGCTCAAGGAAGTTTTTGGGCTGGAACCGGGCGGCTACAATCACGACAACGCCTTCTGGCACGGCCGCGGAATGTTCGACATCATCGCCTCCCTGCCAGACGCCGAGGCACAGCCGCTGCTTGATCAGGCGCAGCGCATCCGAGACCGCTATGCCGATTTGTCCAAGGCCTACCAGTCGACCAAGGATGACAACGCGATTCCGCTGAACTGAACGTGACCTAAGCGGCTCCCGGACTGAGTTGTGGACAACACGGGCGCCCGTGGCTGAAAAGTCGCGGGCGCTCTGCCGCTAGGCTAGTCTCAATCCATGAAACCATCACGCGACATTTCCGGCCTTATCGAAATCATGGCGGCGCTCCGGCATCCCGAGACCGGGTGCCCGTGGGACATCAAACAGGATTTCTCCACCATCAAGCCCTATACGATCGAGGAGGCCTACGAGGTCGCCGATGCGATCGAGCGCAACGACCCCGAGGATCTATGCGACGAACTGGGTGATCTGCTGTTGCAGGTGGTGTTTCATGCGCGCATGGCCGAAGAGCAGAAACTGTTCTCGTTTGAAGACGTGGTCGAGGCGATCACAGCCAAGATGATCCGGCGGCATCCGCATGTGTTCGAACGTTCCGACGCCGACACGCCCGACAAGGTCAAGGCTCAATGGGCAGAGATCAAGACTGAAGAAAAACGCGAACGGGCCAAACGCCGCGCTGCACGAGGGCTTCCGGAAGTTGAAACACCAGGGCAGCTGACGAACGTGCCACGCGCCCTGCCCGCGCTAATGGAAGCACTCAAACTGCAACAAGCGGCCTCTCAAGTGGGCTTTGACTGGGGCGCTGCCGGTCCGGTGCTCGACAAGATCGAGGAAGAGATTGGCGAATTGCGCGCCGAGATCGCCAGCGGTGAGAGCGACAAGGCGGCAGGTGAACTGGGAGACGTGATTTTCGCTGTCGCCAATCTGGCCCGGCATCTCAAGGCTGATCCGGAAGACGCGCTGCGCACAACCAATACCAAGTTCCGAACACGGTTTGCCTATGTGGAAGCGGGATTGGCGAAGTTGGGCAAGACGCCGGAGGACGCCACGCTGGCGGAGATGGAAACGCTTTGGCAAGAGGCGAAGTCTTCAAGTTGACGCGGGCATAACCGGGATTTGTCGAGCAGCTGCTCTAGAAATCCGTTTCCGGCTTCGGACCCAACCCAAGCTGCCGGTCAAGATCGAGATTGTCGGAGGCGGTGAATTCGGCGGTCAGTTCCACCGAACCATCCTCATTGTTGATCCGGCTCTTCACCCGGCCACGTTCGTAGATCCAGGACATCACCGGCAATTGCTGCGCAGTGAGCAGGATCGTGCGCGTGGTGAGCTTGCCCGAAATTCGGGCCTCGACTGAACTGAGCAACGCATCGACGCCCTCGCCTTTCAATGCCGAGACCACGATTGCCTCGCCGGACGCGGCGCGGGCGTGGAGAGATTCGGCGGCATCGGCATCGAGCAGATCCACTTTGTTCCAGACCTCAAGCATCCGTTGCGGCTCGATTTCGCCGACGCCCAGACTGTTGAGGATCGCTTCGACATCGGCGGCCTGGGAACTGCGGTCTGGATCAGCCATATCGCGCACATGCAGGATGAGATCGGCCTCGATCACCTCTTCGAGCGTGGCCCGGAAGGCCGCGACCAGATGGGTCGGCAGGTTGGAAATGAAACCAACCGTGTCAGACAGGATGACGGTAGCGCCATGTGGCAGCTTCATGCGCCTGAGCGTCGGATCCAGCGTAGCGAACAGCATGTCCTCGGCCAGAACTTCGGCGCCGGTGATGCGGTTGAACAGTGTGGATTTACCGGCATTGGTGTAGCCGACGAGGGCGACGATCGGATGCGGCACCTTCTTGCGCTTGGCACGGTGCAATTGCCTTGTTCGGCGAACCTGCTCAAGTTCGCGCTCAAGCTTGATGATGCGTTCCTGCAACAGACGCCTGTCGGCCTCGATCTGGGTTTCGCCGGGGCCGCCCATGAAGCCGCCACCGCCACGCTGGCGTTCAAGGTGGGTCCAGCTACGGACCAGACGGCCCTTCTGGTAATTGAGATGGGCGAGCTCGACCTGCAGCACGCCTTCCTTGGTGGAAGCGCGGCGGCCGAAAATTTCCAGGATAAGGCCTGTGCGGTCAATGACCTTGACCGCCCATTCCTCTTCCATATTGCGCTGCTGAACCGGAGTGAGCGGATGATCAACGATGACAAGTTGCGACCCGGTCTCATCGATCTGCGCCTTGATTTCGAGCATCTTGCCCTTGCCGAACAGTGTCGAAGGCCGCGGCGCGGAAACAGGCACGATCAGTGCTACTGCAACCTCGAGATCGATGGCGCCGGCCAGACCGACGGCTTCCGCCAAGCGGTTGGCGTCGGGACGCTTGTCGACCTCACCACTGCCGGGCGCCGCATTGCGGGTACGCAAGGTTGGAACGAGCACAATAGCCCGCATGACGCCGGATTTGCTGTCCGCGTCGGTGAAATTGCCGGAGCTGTCTACAGTTTCGATTTTCGTTGTCCTGTCAGGCGCCGGTTGCGGCGTCCTCATTTTCAAACATCTGCACAGGCTGGCTTGGCATGATGGTGGAGATCGCATGCTTGTAAACAAGCTGCGAATGGCCATCGCGTCTCAACAGAACACAGAAATTATCGAAAGACGTGACCACACCGGTCAACTTAACCCCGTTGATCAAAAAGATCGTCAGAGAAATTTTCTGTTTCCGAACCGTGTTGAGAAAGAGATCCTGCAGGTTTTGTGAACGCTCCGCCATTGCGCCTTATCATCCGTCTTTTTCTTGCCCGCTAACCGCAGGTCATTACCGCACTTGTCCGGTCCTTGATCACAAACGCCTTCCTCAGAAATGAAAAAAGGCGCACCGAAGCCGATCAGGCTTACGTTACGTCAAGTTCCGAACATTCCCACTCCCTCTGACAGACAGATATATTCGTCTTGCCGCTGACAGAAATTCGCTTGTCCGAACAATTTACAGAAGACCATTGTTGCAGGGTTTTGTAAACACTTGTTTTTGCGGGCGCAGTTCGCCGCAACCTTTTCCTTGCCGCACAACAATGGATTTATTTGGGCAACACCGGCAATTGTACCGGTGGACATGAAACTAGCGGCTCATCCAGTAGCGAACGTTGAGCACAGCAAACACAATCATGACTTCAAGCCGTCCCAAAGTCATGACTGCCACGGCGGTCAATTTGGCAGACACCGGCAATGCCTGGAATTGCGGCCACACCTGATTGGCTGGTGCCGTGACATAGGACGGCGGAATCAACGCTTCATAAACCGGGCCAGCGTTGGAAAAGAAAGCGATCGCCATGGTGATACCGCCTTCAAATTCGGTGGCCTGGAACGTCAACGCCATTGCGGCGAACGCGATGATCAGCAACGAAAGCGAAAAATAGGTCCAGATCGCCCGCATGCTTGTCTCATCAATGATCTGGTGTCCGAAGCGAAGATTTGTCACGCTGCTGGGATAGATCAGCTGATTGAGTTCGCGGGCGGAATGAACCGCCATCGCCACGATCCGGTAGACCTTGAAGCCGCCGGTTGTCGAGTAAATACCGCCGCCGATAAGGACGACCATCAGCACAATTATATCCGGCCACAGGGCAATCACCCCCGGCCGGCTCTCGATGCCGCTGGTGGCGACAAGCGAGGTTGATGCAAGCAGGCTTTCAATGAAAATAGGCACCAGATCTGCACCACCTGACACTGCCGACAGGCGGGCTGCATAGAGCAACGCAACCGCCAGCACCACGACCGCAATCACCATGACCTCGGGATTGCCGGTGAAAAACTGTTTCGGTGCGCGCAGCAACCGCCGCCGCCAGAACACGCTGATCGTCCCGATGACCAATCCGAAGGTCAGAACCAGCTGCGCCATCGGGCCGGCATGGTTTTCGAGCGCGCCTTCAAAGGGCAGAAAGCCACCTGTGGCAATCGCTATCATCGACAGCATCGCCGAATAGGGTCCGCTCACACCGGCCAGCATCAGGCCGACGAATACGATGAAAGTGATGAGGACGTATTGGCCGAGCACTTCGCGGAAATCGGCAAGCTCAATGGTCATATTGCTGGGGTTGCCGGTGATGACCCGGCGGTCTCCGGCGGGCAACCCGCCAAATCCGCCCGGGGCCAGGACGTGGATGATCGACAACAGCGTCAGAAAGCCGCCATACCACTCGATCGACGCACGCCAGAACAGGATGGCCTGCGGTGCGGTTTCGCGTGACAAAAGCGTGGCTCCGGAGGTGGTAAGTGCCGAGACCGCCTCGAACCATGCATCAACCCAGCTGAGCCCTGCGAGGGTCTTGAAAGACACCGCCGCGACCATCGGAACCAGGATCCACATTGCCACAAGCGCCACATATCCCGACGCCCGGCCCAACGGCCGTTTGAAGCCCGAAATAGACCCCAGAACCATCAGCGCCGCGAAAACCCCGAGCGAGCCAACCAGCAGCATCGACAGCGCCAGATCCCGCATGCCATCGGCAATTGCAAACAGCACTGCAGGCACGATGAGCGCAAAGAGCCCCGCGACCGCTACCGCCAGAACGTGCAATATGCCGAGCATCGGCTCAGAAGAACTCGAGGCTTACGCGGAACATCTGCTCCACATGGCGCACCGATTCGAGCGCCGCGAACATCACCACACGGTCTTTCGCCTTGATCTTGACCGAGCCATCCGGACGCAGCACCTGCTTGTCCCGATAGATGGCGCCGATGCGCACACCGTCGGGCAGATCAAGGTTGCGCAGCGGCTTGCCAACCAGCGGAGATGTGTCCAGTGCTTCCGCCTCGATCACTTCCGCGGCCCCCTTCTGGACCGAATAGACCGCACGAATGCGGCCACGGCGGACATGCTGAAGAATTTTGGAAATGGTCACCGCGCGCGGATTGATATGGGCGTCGATCCCCAGCGTCTTGGTGAAAGACTGGTAGGACGGATTGTTGATCAGGGCGAGGTTGGCCTTGCAGCCAAGCCGCTTGGCCATCACCGAGGACAGAATATTGACCTGGTCATCGTTGGTCAGCGCCACCATCAGATCGGCGTTCTGGATATCAGCTTCCACCAGGATGTTCTGATCGAGCGACGATCCGTTGAGCACAACAGTGCGCGACAGCGAATCCGCGATGGAAACGGCGCGGGCACGGTCGGTCTCGATGATCTTGACCTTGGTCTTGGGCTGCCGCTCTTCAATCGCCGCTGCAACGTAATAGCCGATATTGCCGCCGCCGGCGATGACGATACGCCCGGCCTCCTGCTCCTCATGACCAAACAGGCCAAGCGTGCGGCGGACATGGTCCTTGTCACAGACGACATAGGCCAAGTCGCCGGTTTCCAGCTGGTCGGACGAATGCGGCACGAACAGGCTCTCGTTGCGCCAGACGCCAACCACCGTCGCCAGCAGATCCGGAAACAACTCGCTAAGCTGTACCAGCGGCGTGTTGACCACCGGGCAGTCCTCCAGACATTCGATGGCGACCATCGCCACCTTGTCGTCGGCAAACCGCACCGCATCAGTCGCACCAGGAAGCGCGATACGGCGCAATACCATCTGGCCGACCTCGACTTCCGGCGAAATGATCACGTCGATCGGCATGTGGTCGCGGGAGAACAAATCCGCCCAATGCGATTTCAGATAGGATTGGGCCCTGATGCGGGCGATCTTGGTAGGCACATTGAAGATCGAGTGCGCGACCTGACAGGCCACCATGTTGATCTCGTCATAGAGCGTGACCGCAATGATCATGTCAGCCTGATCGGCACCAGCCTGGGCAAGCACATCAGGATGGGCGCCGTGACCGACATAGCCGCGCACATCGAGCGTATCACGGATTCCCTGGACAAGCGTGGCGGAAGTATCGATCACCGAGACGTCGTTGTCTTCGGCTGCCAGGCGTTCGGCTATGCCGTAGCCCACACGTCCCGCACCGCAAATGATAACCTTCATTGCCGACCCCTTAAGCGCCAATCCGTTTGCGCGGCCATGACCGCTTCGCGCCGCTTATACGCCAAGCGATTTCAATTTGCGATGCAGAGCGGAACGTTCCATCCCGACAAATTCGGCGGTTCTGGAAATGTTGCCGCCGAACCGGTTGATCTGGGCGATCAGATAATCACGTTCGAACAATTCTCGCGCTTCACGCAAGGGGAGTGTCATGATGTGGTTTGATCCTGCGGCCGACGTCTTGGGCAGCATGTCAGACACGTCATCGGGCAGCATATCGGCGCTGATGATCGTATCCGGCCCATCAGAACGGGCCAGAATCATCAACCGTTCCATATAGTTGCGCAATTGTCTGATGTTGCCCGGCCAGGTGTGGGCCTGGATCACGGCCAGCGCATCTTCGCCAATCCGCCGGTTTCTGATGCCGGCCTGCTCGGACACCTGACGCATGAAGGTATCGACCAGGAAGGGAATATCCTCGCGCCGTTCGCTGAGCGAAGGCACCCGGACAGGCACCACCGCCAGCCGGTGATAGAGGTCCTCCCGGAACTCGCCTGAAGCAATCAGTTCTTCAAGATTGCGCGCGGTCGATGACAGAATGCGAACATCCACCTTGACCCGCTTGGTGCCGCCAACCCGCTCGAACTGCTGATCGACCAGCACCCGCAATATCTTGCTCTGGGTGCCGCGCGGCATGTCGGCCACTTCATCAAGATAAAGAATACCGCCATGCGCCTCCTCCAGCGCACCGACCTTTCGCTCATGGCTCGCAGCGCTTTCGGTGCCGAACAACGCAACTTCCATGCGTTCGGGCGTAATCGCCGCGGCGTTGAGCACGACAAAAGGACCACCGGCCCGCGTGGATTTGCGGTGAATCAACCGCGCCACCAACTCCTTGCCCGATCCCGAAGGCCCGAGAATCATCACCCGGCTGTTGGTCGGCGCAATCTTTTCGATGCTCTGCTTGAGCTGGGACACCGCGACCGATGTGCCGATCAGCTCGACCTGATCGCCGGAGCGCTTCTTGAGTTCGGTGACTTCCCGCTTGAGGTTCGATGTTTCAAGAGCCCTTTCGGCGACCAGCAGCAAACGGTCGGCCTTGAACGGTTTTTCGATGAAATCATAAGCTCCGCGCTGGATCGCCGATACCGCGGTTTCAATGTTGCCGTGACCCGAAATCATCACCACCGGCAGTTCGGGATAGCGCGCCTTGATCTCGTCGAGCAGCGCCAATCCATCGAGACGGCTGCCCTGCAGCCAAATATCGAGAAATATCAGACGCGGGACCCGATCCGATATCGCTGCCAGTGCGGAATCGCTGTCAGCCGCCATTCGGGTTTCGTGGCCTTCGTCGTCCAGTATGCCGGATACGATCTCGCGTATATCGGCTTCGTCATCTACGACCAGAATGTCAGACGCCATCTGCCGGTTCCCTTTCGTTTTCTTCTTGTTCTTCGTTGGCATGCGCGTCCACCGGGAGGCGGACGGTAATCATTGCGCCTTTGCCATCGTCAACATCAGCCGGCGCGTCGCGCAACTGGATCGTGCCACCGTGGTCATCAATGATTTTCTTGACGATGGCGAGACCGAGGCCTGTGCCCTTGTCCCGCATCGTCATGTAGGGCTCGAGCAACCGGTGCCGGTTTTCACCGGGCAGGCCACGGCCATTGTCGATTATGTCCACAACATACTCCCGCTCATCCGATGAGAGTTCGGCTCGGACAATGATGGTTTTGCCGGACCGCGCCTGATCAGAGGGAACCGCGTCGATTGCTTCGGTGGCATTCTTGACCAGATTGCCAAAGGCCTGACCGAGCATGCGCGGGTCAAACTCCCCTTCCAGCGGAAAATCGGGAAATTCATTTCTAAATTCGATATCGGACCGGCTGACCTCACGTAAAAACGCGGCATCCTTGAGTATCTCGCGCAAATCTGTGCGAACCTTGGATGGCTTGGGCATACGGGTAAATGACGAAAACTCATCGACCATGCGCCCGATGTCCTCGACCTGGCGAACAATCGTGTCTGTGCACTGGTCGAAAATGGCTCGGTCATCCTGCGGTATCTGCTTGCCATAGCGGCGGCGGATGCGCTCGGCGGAGAGCTGGATCGGCGTCAACGGGTTTTTGATCTCATGGGCAATACGACGGGCGACATCGGCCCAGGCTGTAGAGCGTTGCGCGATCACCAGATCGGTGATGTCGTCGAGGGTGACGACGAAGGATTCGAGCCCGTCATGGCTTTCCTCGCGAGTGACCTTGACGTTGAGCGTCCGCTCCTTGCCGCCACGATGAAGCGTCACCTGCGCCATGGCCGCAGAGCGCGGCCGCATAGAGGCTTCCGCCATGACGGTTTTAAATTCCGGTGCCAGCTGGGTGAAATGATGGTCGATCACCTCGGCTTCGGCTCCGACCAAAATCTCGCATGCCGAACGATTGGCGATTGTCACCGCACCATTGTGATCAACGCCGACAACGCCTGCGGAAACACCGGACAACACCGCCTCGGTGAAGCGCCGCCGGTCGTCAATCTGGTCCTTTGCCGACAGGATCTCGTCGCGCTGGGTGCGGATTTGCACGATCATGTTGTTGAACGTCTGCGCCAGCGAGCCAACATCACCATCGGATGCATGCACCGGCACCACCACATCGAGGTTACCGCTGGCGACATCGTCGGATGCGCCGATCAAAACCCGGATCGGCCGGACAAGCCTGTCGGCTACCGCGATCGCGGTCCAGATCGCCGACAGCAATACGATGAGGGCAAAGCCAAGATAGAGAATACCGAAGGCAAGTTGTAACGATGTGCGCCCCTGCTCCAGGGTCTGATATTCCTGTGTCGCCTCCTCCATCAGCCGCATCGAACGCATGACTTCGGGATCGACCACCCGGACTGTGTAGAGAAGCGCGCCGCTGATCTGCTGCAGCGGCATCAATGCGCCGACAAGATTTGTGACGCCGGGCGGGATCAGCGTCGGCTGTCCCTTGACCGCGTCCTTGAGCGCTTGTTCAGGCACTGCGGGCAGTGGCCGTTCGGTCTCGATCTCGGCCTGCATGATGACGCTGCCGTCTTCGCGCACAAGAAAGGCGCCGAGAAGACCGCGTCCTGTCGCCTGACGTGTCATGAACTGAGTGAAGCCCACCCTATCAAGAGAATAGAGCGACCGCGCATTGTCCAGATCATTGGCCATGGACACCGTCTGGCCCTGCAAGAACCGCGCATTTTCAAGCACATAGGCTTGCGCCACGGACAACGATGAATTGACGATCGACTTGGTGCGCATCGAAAACCAGCGATCAAGCCCGACATCAAGCGTTATCGACGCAACGATGGCGACCAGGATAGCGGGAAGGATCGCCACGATCGAAAACAGTGCGACGATGCGAATATGGAGTTTTGCAGCCGCCTTGCCCCGCCGCCGGGCCTTTAGCAGCGTGCGAATTTCGAGAAAGACCAGCGTCACCAGCCCGATGACGAAAACAAGGTTGATCACCACCGCGCCAAGCACGACCTGATCGACCGGTTCGATGGGCGTCAGCCCCAGTAGAATCGCAAACGAAACCAGCGCACTCAGGAATGCCGAGATCACCAACGCTATGCCTGGAAGCGTAAACAGGTTGCGGCGACGGCCGGAGGTTTCCCCGTCGATTCCGTAGCCGTCGGTTCCAAGATCGTGGGAATTCCGGCTGGTATCTGTCAAACCGGCATTTGCCGGTCCGGTCGCCGTGTCGATTGTCATCTGTTGCTTGTCACCCCAATTGCGCTCGGACTGTACCGTTGCGAACAAGCAACAGAATGTGGCGAAAATGCAACGTCCGGACAAGACCTGTCAAGCGACGGATGATGCCGCCCAGGTTATCAGACCGGGCGGGGGGATCGGTAGACGGTCACGCCAAGTTCCCGGATCTTCTTGCGCAGTGTGTTGCGGTTCAAACCGAGCAGATCGGCGGCCTTGATCTGATTGCCGCGGGTCGCAGTCAACGCGGCCAGAATCAGTGGATATTCAACCTCTTCCAGCACCCTCTGATAGAGACCGGACGGCGGAAGTTCCTCGCCGAAACCGGAGAAATAGCGGCGCATGTTTTCTTCCACCGACTGGGCAATGGTTGCCGGCCCCATCGAGGTTGAGCCTTGCGGCGATGCCGGCTCGGGCGATTCAATCCTGAGCTCGTTGTCGATGATCTCCCGGGTGATGACGTCCTGGGGGTAGAGTGCCATGACGCGCCGGACGACATTTTCCAGCTCGCGCACATTTCCCGGCCATGGATAGGCCTTGAGCAGTTCCAGCGCCTCGCCGTCAAAGCGTTTTGCGTCAAGCCCCTCGCCCACTGCCCCACGCACAAAATGGCGGACCAGATCCGGCACGTCCTCGGCGCGGTCCCTGAGTGCCGGCAAGCGCAAGGGCACGACATTGAGCCGGTAATAAAGATCTTCGCGGAACAGACCCTGGTTGATCAGGATCTTGAGATCCTTGTTGGTCGCAGCGACGATGCGCACATCTGTCGTGATCGGGGTGCGGCCGCCGACCGTGGTGTATTCACCCTGCTGCAGAACACGCAGGAGCCGGGTCTGGGCATCCATCGGCATGTCGCCGATCTCGTCGAGAAACAGGGTTCCGCCCTCGGCCTGCTCAAAGCGCCCGGTCGATTTGTTCTGTGCGCCGGTAAAGGCGCCCTTCTCATGCCCGAACAGTTCCGATTCAATCAGGTCGCGCGGGATTGCAGCCATGTTGATGGCGACAAACGGGCCATTGCGGCGCTTACCGTAATCGTGAAGCGCGCGGGCCACCAGTTCCTTGCCGGTTCCGGACTCGCCGGTAATCATCAAGGTCAGGTCGGTCTGCATCAGCCGGGCCAGAACCCGGTAGATTTCCTGCATTGCTGTCGAGCGTCCAACCAGCGGCATGCCTTCGGTGGTTTCCTCGGGCTGAACGACGAGCTTGCGTGGCTCCGAAAGCGCCCGGCCGATGATGCTGACCATCTCGGTGAGATCAAACGGCTTGGGCAGATAATCATAGGCACCACCTTCCGACGCCTTGATCGCCGTCATGAAAGTGTTCTGCGCACTCATCACCAGTACCGGCAGATCCGGACGTGCCCTGCGGATTCTGGGCAACATGTCAAAAGCGTTTTCGTCCGGCATGATTACGTCGGTGATCACCAGATCGCCATCGCCGGCCGAAACCCAACGCCACAAGGTGGCCGCATTGGAGGTGATCCGCACTTCATAGCCGGCCCGGGTCAGGGCCTGATTAAGAACGGTGCGGATAGCCGCGTCATCGTCGGCGACAAGAATGGTGGCTTTGCCCATTATTTCAGTCCTTTTGTCCGGGCGCCCTGCCCTTGGATGGCGGCAACGGCTTTATGGGCCGGCCGTCGGGCGAGACCGGCATCAGAATGCGGAAGGAGGTTTTGCGGCTTTGACTGTCACATTCAACAATACCGCCGTGGCCACCGACAATTTTTGCGACAAGGGCAAGGCCGAGGCCCGAGCCATTGATCTTGGTGGTGATAAACGGATCGAACAGATGCGAAACCAGGTCGGCGGGAACGCCAGGGCCATTGTCCTGCACACAAAACTCGAGCGGCAGCGAGATCTTTTCTCTTGTTCCGGCAACCGACAGCTTTATTCCCGGGCGATAGGCTGTGGTCAGGACAATTTCGCCATCGGGATCGTCGCCGATGGATTCAGCCGCGTTCTTGACCAGATTGAGGAAGACCTGAACCAGTTGGTCGCGATTGGCGTAAACCGATGGAAGAGACGGATCATAAAGCTCGACAAACTTGATCTTGCGCGCGAACCCGGCTTTGGCCACCGCTTTGACATGATCGAGTACGGAGTGAATGTTGACGGGTGTCCGGTCCACCGGCCGCTCGTCGGAGAAAATTTCCATCCGGTCGACCAGCGAGACAATGCGGTCGGTCTCGTCGCGGATCAGTCGTGCCAGAGCGCGATCCTCATCGCCAACCGACGCTTCAAGCAGTTGCGCGGCGCCGCGAATGCCCGACAACGGGTTCTTGATTTCATGCGCCAGCATCGAAGCCAGCCCGGACACCGAACGCGCGGCGGCGCGATGGGTGAGCTGGCGGTCGATCTTGTCAGCCATCGAGCGTTCCTGAAACACCACCACCACGTTACCGGGCAGGCCCGCCACCGGCGCCACATAGAGATCGACGAGCTTGTCGCTGCCGAGCCGAGGCGAACTGAGATCAACGCGATACTCATTGACTGCGGCGCGGCGCTCACGCACCTGTTCGATGAGTTCGAGAAGAGGGCTTCCGAACGGAATGAAAGCGTCGATCTTGTGCCGGCCAAGATGCGTCGCACTTGCCGCAAAGAAGGATTCCGCCTCCCAATTGGCAAAACACACTATGCTTTGCTCATCAACCATTATCACCGGATGCTGAATGGCGTTGAGAACCATGCCGGCGGTATCCGCATCAGCGGCGGCAATTTCATCGGCAAATTTGTCGCTCATGCCGCACTCTCCATCATTGAAGGCGAAACGGCAGTTGCTTCAAGCAATTCCGAGAATATGCCCAAAACTTCATCAGCCCTGTTGGACGTCATCATTTCTGCCTTCAGCGCCGCCGGAGTTTCCGGTGCCAGAGTTTCGAGATACCAGCCGATATGCTTGCGGGCGTGGCGGACACCGACATCATCGCCGTAATGGGCGATCATCAACTGGTAATGCTCGAGCGCCACCGCATTGCGGGCGGCACGGTCGGCGGGAATATCGCTTGAGCCGGCCAGTTCACCGCAGATCCAGGGTTGGCCTTGCGCCGCACGGCCAATCATGACCGCATCGGCGCCAGAACGGCGCAAACACTCGGCAATATCAGCACGTGAAGTGACATCGCCATTGGCGATCAGCGGAACGGTGACGGCGTCGCGAACCCGCGCAATGGCGTCCCAGTCAGCGCTACCCTTGTAGAACTGCATGCGGGTGCGCCCATGAATGGTGATCATCTGCACGCCCGCCGCTTGCGCGCGAGCAGCAATCAATGGCGCGTTGAGGGTGTCGTGGTCCCAGCCGAGACGCATTTTCAGGGTCACCGGCACCGAGACGGCCTTGACCGTCGCCTCGATCAGTTCAAGCGCATGATCAGGATCGCGCATCAGCGCCGATCCGGAATAGCCACCGGTGACTTTTTTGGCAGGACAGCCCATGTTGATGTCAATCATCGCTGCGCCTGCAGCTTCGGCGATCTTTGCCGCCTCGCCCATCCAGCGGGCTTCCCGCCCTGCAAGCTGAACCACATGCGGATCAATGCCATCGCCACGCAGCCGGGCGTGCGATTCGGGATGATCGATAACCAGTTCGCGGCTTGCCACCATTTCGGTGAACACCAGCCCTGCGCCATGCCGCCAAGCCAATTGCCGGAAAGGCAGATCGGAAATACCTGACAGCGGCGCCAGAAACACCCGGTTTCGCGCCGCAACCGGTCCGATCTGAAGCGGCTGGCCTAAAATGGCTTCAATATTTTGCATGCGTTTCGTGCAGCTTTCTCTGTTGCCGCTTTTTTAGACAAGTATACCGGGATTGCCAAGGCGTATTTGCTCGGCTGTCGAGAAAAATGCAAAAGAGCTTTTTTCCGGTTAACGCAAGCCCTAAACACGTTGCGAGTTGAGTTCGCTCATCGTCAGATCCTGCCTCTTCAAAGGATATAGCAATGACCAACGAGAATCCCCCTGCACATCACCTTCCCGATGTCCGAACCGGCAATGGCTACGATGTGCACCGGCTGGTTCCCGGCAGCTTTGTTACATTGTGCGGGGTGGAAATTCCGCATGACCAGCGGCTCGACGGCCATTCCGACGCCGATGTTGGCCTGCATGCGCTGACTGACGCGCTACTGGCGACCTGCGCGGCTGGCGATATTGGCGATCATTTCCCTCCGTCCGACCCGCAATGGCGCGGCATGGCATCGCATGTCTTTCTCACCCATGCAGCAAATCTGGTGCGCGAGGCCGGCGGCGTGATCATGAATGTGGATGTCACGCTGATTGCGGAAGAGCCGAAGATCGGCCCGCACCGGTTGGAGATGCGCCAGTCCCTTGCCCGCATTCTCGACATTTCGGTTGATCGTTGTTCGGTCAAGGCGACCACCAATGAGACGATCGGCTTTATCGGCCGCCGCGAAGGCATTGCCGCGATTGCCACAGCCACCGTTGTGTTCGGCACCGTCGTGGTGGGAGTCCACTCATGACCGAAGCCGAGATGCTTGACGAAATGCGGGCTGATGCCCGCGCGCTGGCTCAGGAGATCATCGACAGCTTCCCCGGACTTGGTGCGATGGTGGCCACGGCTGAATCCTGCACCGGCGGACTGATTGCCGGGGCGATTACCGATATTGCCGGCTCGTCGAATGTGTTCGACCGCGGCTTCGTCACCTATTCGAACGAGGCCAAACAGGACATGCTGGGCGTTCGCGAGGCAACGCTTGAATCCTTTGGCGCGGTCTCGGCGCAGGTGGCGACCGAGATGGTGCTTGGCGCACGGCGGCGCTCACGGATGGATTTTGCTGTTTCGGTCACCGGGGTTGCGGGACCGGGCGGCGGGACCCCAGCAAAGCCGGTTGGATTGGTGTGGATGGGGCTCTCCGGCCCGGGCGATCTGACCAGCGCGGTTGAATTGCGCTGGGATCCAACCTGGAGCCGCGACCTGATCCGGGCGGCCACAGTGCGAGCGGCACTTGAGGCGCTTATCGGTCGCGCTGCACTCATATCAGGATCTCAGGAAACGCCGGCCTCGCCGTAAATTTCCTGAGCGCGTTTTTCAAAAGCTTCCGCGAACATCCGGAAGGCACGGTCAAACATCGCGCCCATCAGCGCACCGAGCACCATGCTCTTGAATTCGTAATCGATAAAAAACCTGACCTCGCAGCCACCCTCGGAACGCGGCTCAAAAGTCCATTTGTTGTCGAGATATTTGAACGGGCCGTCGAGATATTTGACGTCAATCGCCAACTCATCGGGCTTGAGCAGAACCTGACTGGCGAAGGTTTCGCGGATCTTCTTGTAGCCCACCGTCATGTCGGCAATCAGCAATGTCTTGCCGTCGCGTTCTTTCCGCGAGCGCACACTCAGTGCCTCGCACAGCGGCAAAAACTCCGGATAGCGCTCGACATCGGCCACCAGATCAAACATCTGGCGCGGCGAATGCGGAACAGGGCGTGAAGTCTGGTAGGTTGGCATCGTATCAGCTAACGGCCACTGCGCCCACAAGCTTCGCCTCACGATTGGCCTTCAGCCTGGCGAAATCATCACCTGCGTGATGTGACGAGCGGGTCAGCGGGCTGGAAGAGACCATCAGGAAGCCCTTTGTGTAGGCGATCTTCTCGTAGCTTTTGAACTCGTCGGGCGTGATAAAGCTCATCACCTCGTGGTGCTTGCGGGTCGGCTGCAGATATTGGCCGATGGTCATGAAATCCACGTCCGCCGAGCGCAGGTCATCCATCAGCTGCAGCACTTCGTTGCGCTCCTCGCCCAACCCCACCATGATACCGGACTTGGTGAAGATGGTCGGATCGAGTTCCTTGATCCGCTGCAAAAGCCTGAGCGAATGGAAATAGCGCGCGCCGGGGCGAACGGTCAGATAGTTGCCGGGGACGGTTTCGAGATTGTGGTTGAAGACGTCGGGCTTGGCCGCGACCACGCGCTCGAGCGCGCCGGGCTTGCGCAGGAAATCAGGCGTCAGGATCTCGATTGTCGTCTCAGGCGACGCGGCACGAATGGCCCAGATCACCTTCTCGAAGTGTTCGGCACCACCGTCGTCGAGATCGTCGCGGTCAACCGATGTGATGACCACATGCATCAGTCCCATCTGCCTGACCGCCTTGGCGACATTTTCCGGCTCGTTCATATCCAGCGCATTGGGCTTGCCGGTGATGACATTGCAGAAGGCGCAGGCGCGGGTGCAGATTTCGCCCATGATCATGAAAGTGGCGTGCTTCTTGTCCCAGCATTCGCCGATATTGGGGCAACCAGCTTCCTCGCAGACGGTGACGAGGTTGTTCTCTTTCACGATCGAACGGGTTTCCTGATAGCCCTTGGAATTGGGAGCGCGGACGCGGATCCATTCCGGCTTGCGCTTGACTTCGGTGTCAGGCCGCTTCTGCTTTTCCGGGTGCCGCACACGCCTGGCTTCAGACCTGGCGGTGTCAGGATTGGTGACGTCGAGGATCGTGACCATTGCTTGGTCCCTTTATTCGCGTTGTGGTTCAGCTGCGCCTGGAGCGGCCGAAGAGCCAGAGGATCAGGACGGCGCCAACGATAGCAACGACCAGATTCCCGGCAAATCCGTAGTAATTGATGTTGAGCACGCCGGCGAGCGCACTGCCGACGAAGGAACCGGCAATGCCGACCAGCATGTTGGTCAACAAGCCGTGGTCACGGTCCATGGCGCGTTCGGCAACATAGCCAGCGATCAGACCGACCAGCAGCAGACCGAAGAAGCCGAGACCCGGCATAGCCATAAACCCCATCTGATATTCCATCATCATCGTCTGCCTCCGTTTGCTGCGGCGTGAAGCGCGCGCATGATCAACCAGAATGTAAGGCCGAGCATCAGTCCCATCAATGCCAGGATGGCGGAAACTGCTGCGATTCCGGCCATTCCCTCAAGCCGGACAGCACCCAGTTCGACCGCACCGCGGCCTCGGATGGCTGCCAGACCGGCCAGAGCGCCCAGGACCGCGCCGCCAATGACCGGCAGTACCACAGGCCTCGGCAGGCGGCGAACGCCGGTCACGCGTTGAGCGCCCGTCCGTAGGCGTCGAGCACGCTTTCCTTGAGCGTTTCCGAAATCGTCGGATGCGGGAAGATGGTGTGCATCAGGTCCTCCTCGGTGGTCTCGAGATTCATCGCCACGACAAAGCCCTGGATCAGTTCGGTGACTTCGGCGCCAACCAAGTGCGCGCCGAGAAGCTCGCCGGTCTTCTTGTCGAAGATGGTCTTGACCATGCCCTGATCTTCACCCAGCGCAATCGCCTTGCCGTTGGCGACGAACGGGAAGCGGCCGACGCGGATGTCGAACCCCTGCTCCTTCGCCTTGGCTTCGGTCAGGCCAACTGAGGCGACCTGCGGGTTGCAATAGGTGCAACCGGGGATTTTGAGCTTGTCCATAGGGTGGACATTGGGCAGGCCGGCGAGTTTTTCGACGCAGATGACGGCTTCGTGCTCGGCCTTGTGGGCCAGCATCGGCGGACCGGCGACATCGCCGATGGCGTAGATGCCGGGCACGTTGGTCTTGCCGTAGCCGTCGATGACGATGCAGCCGCGATCGGTTTTGACGCCGAGTGTTTCGAGTCCGAGATTTTCGATGTTGCCCTGCACGCCGACAGCCGAGATCATCCGGTCGGCGGTGATCTTCTCGACCTTGCCGTCTTTCAGTTCGACATGGGCGGTGACCGAGTCAGCGCCCTTGTCGACCTTGGTGACCTTGGCTTCGAGCAGGATCTTCATGCCCTGCTTGTCGAACTGCTTCTTGGCGAAGGCGGAAATTTCCGCGTCCTCGACCGGCATCACGGCTTTCATCACCTCGACCACGGTCACATCCACACCCATGGTGCGATAGAACGAGGCGAACTCGATGCCGATGGCACCCGAGCCCATCACCAGCAGCGATTTCGGCATTTTCTCAGGCTTCATCGCCTCGAAATAGGTCCAGATCAGCTTGCCGTCGGGCTCGATGCCGGGCAGCGCGCGGGGCCGTGCGCCGGTGGCGACGATGATGTGCTTGGCGGTGTAGGTGCCCTCGCCCAAGGTGTTCTTGGGGATCGGGCCTTGCGGCTCGACGATCTTCTTGGTGGTCTTGGCAACGACGATCTCGCCCGGTTTGGTGAGTTTAGCTTCGCCCCAGATGATATCGACCTTGTTCTTTTTCATCAGGAAGCCGACGCCGCCGTTCATACGTTCGGCAATGCCGCGCGAGCGCTTGACGATTGCCTCGAGGTCGGGCGTCACCGTGCCTTCGAGCTTGAGGCCGTAATTCTTGGCGTGTTCGGCAAGATGCAGCACTTCGGCCGAGCGCAGCAGCGCCTTGGTCGGAATGCAGCCCCAGTTGGAGCAGATACCTGCGAGGTGTTCGCGTTCCACCACGGCGGTCTTGAGACCAAGTTGGGCGGCACGAATGGCTGCGATATAGCCGCCGGGGCCAGATCCGATGATGATCACGTCGTAATTTTCAGCCATGGAACAGTCTCCTCAGTGGGCGGATGCCGGTGCGCCGCGCGATTGTGCTGCAGGGCGCGTCAGAAGCACCCAGTGCGTGGCGGCGTGGTTTTCGTTAAAGGCGATGAACGGGGCGCGCGCCTGCTCTTCAAAGCCGAGGCTTTGGTAGAGCGACAGCGCGCGGGCATTGGCATCATCGGTGATGATCGAGGACGGGCCGGTTGCGCGGGAGAGTTCGGCCTCCACCAGCGCCCGGCCATTACCCTGGCCACGAAACCGTGTGTAGACAGCGACGCTGTCAATCATCCTGGTGCCGACAGCTTGCGCTTTGAGCGCCTCGAGCGGATCAAGCACCGGATCGGGCAAGCCCTGATCGCCCGCCCCGCCAGTCAAATCGAACGACAACGACATCCCGGCGACACCGTCAGCGGTTTCGGCAATCAGCACGTTCTTCCAGGAGAACGGCCCGTCGATGAAAGCATAGCCGTCGCGGCCGAATTCCAGTGGCCGGTCATAATTTCCGTCACGGACACCCGCTTCCAGCACATGCGACGCCAGTCCCGATGACGCAATGTCATCGAGAATGACGATGTCGGCGCTGTCAGCACGTGTTGCCGGGCGAATATGCAAGGCCTGCTCCTGTCATGTCCGGCATTGGAACCGGTGTGGCGGGAGCAGGCCGGACGCGGTTTTATCCCGCCAGCATCCCGTAGATTTCGTCCTTGAGCTTCAGGCGCTCCTTGCGCATTGATTCCATGTTGAAATCGTCTGTCGGCTCTACATCAGTTTCGGCGCGGTGAATGGCCCGGTTGACGTCGTGATATGCATCGAAGAGCTTGGCGAAATGGGCATCGGCCTGTTTCATCTCGTGCATTTTCTCAACGTGCTCGGGAAATTCCTCCGCCAGTTCGTGGGGTGTATGTGCCATCAATCATCTCCTCGTTGTTTGGTGATGTGTGCACTCTATCTCCCCGTAGTCCGTCTTCTCCTTGACCCTTGTCAATTGATCTGCGCCAAGACCGTTTAAATCGCATATGATTTGATAAAAGGCATATGCGCCATTTCAAAGTGCAGCAGTCTTCATTGCCCCAGCAGCAACCGCGCCACCGGCGCCAGGCCGCGACCCAGAGCGCGAGTGTTTTTAGCGTCCAGATGCACGCCGTCGATCGACGAACATCTGGCCACCGAGCCCGCATCGAAGAAACCGGCGCCGGTCTCGTCGGCCAGATCGCCATAGAACGAGGCGAGCATAGCCGATTGCTCGACTCCACCCTCAAACATCGCGGCGAAATCCGGATCAGCGGTCTCAACCAGCGGCGGCGGCGAGACCACCAGGATTTGCGGCAGGTCCTGTTCCACCGGCCAGGCGTGCAGCCGGATCAGATCCAGCAGGCGGCGCATGCCTTTACTGGCTGCATGAGCGGTGCCGTGGATGACAGGCTTCATGTCGTTTGAGCCGAGCATGAGGATCACCAGATCGAGCGGGGCATGCACATGCAGCGACGTTGCCAGAGTGCGCGCACCGTTGCGATCGCAATCAGCCGTCATATCATCATAGGCGGTTGTCCGGCCATTGAGCCCGTCGGCTGTCACATCGACACCCTCGCCCAGCGACGCTGCCAGGACCGACGACCAGCGATCTTCCAACGCATGCCGCGCCCGGTTTTCCGGATCGTACCCCCAGGTCAGGCTGTCGCCGTAGCAGAGAACGGTTTTCATCAATCCACCTTTCGACGGGAGATCATCGTCCCTAAACGTGTGCTAGCCACCAAGCTTGCGAAGCCCGAGCGCCACGAACAGGAACAGCACGCCATTGGAAACCAGTTCGATTCCGAGCAGCAGGCCAAGAATGGTCGCCGCCGAGGCCGGCAAACCGGCTAGGATCATCACCCCGAGCGCCACTGAGATCAGGCCCGAGGCCAGCACCCAGACCCAGCCGCTGGCGGGCCTCAAGGCGAATGCGAACATGGTCTTGGCAACACCGGTCATCAACAGCAGCACCGCCACCAGCAACGTCAGCGAGACGCTGCCTGCGAGAGGATCGGCGACCAGCACAATGCCGACGATAAGCGAGAGCACGCCGAGACCGAGCGACCAGATGAATCCCGGCCAGTCGCGGACGCGAAAGGCATGAACGACCTGAATGACGCCTTGCATCAGGAAGATCCAGCCCGCCAGAACAACGGCAAGAATGGTGGCGCCAAACGGATTGAGCAGGGCCAAGAAGCCGCCGATGATGCAGAGCACCGCCAGAACCGCCATCCAGGTCCAGGTCCTGCCGAAACTCTCGTTCACACCATTGTCAGCCATGTTCGCGCTCTCCAGCGTTGATCGTCACGTCTCTTAGACCAGCATTCCCATCGGGCTTTCGATGTACCCCTTGAAGGCGGCCAGCAGTTCGGCACCCAGAGCGCCATCAACTGCACGGTGGTCGGTCGACAGCGTGACGCTCATCACAGTGGCGATTGCCAGCGCGCCATCCTTGACCACAGGGCGCTGCTCGCCCGCGCCAACGGCTAGTATGGTGGCATGCGGCGGGTTGATGACGGCGGAGAAATTCTTGACCCCCATCATGCCCATATTGGACACGGCGGTGGTGCCGCCCTGATATTCCTCGGGCTTGAGCTTGCGCTCCTTGGCGCGCTTGCCCAGATCCTTCATCTCGCCCGAGATCGCCGACAGCGTCTTGAGTTCGGCCGAACGGATGATCGGGGTGATCAGCCCGCCGGGGATCGAGACGGCGACGCCGACATCGGAATGCTTGTGCATCACCATGTTCTCGTCGGTCCAGGAGACGTTGGCATCGGGCACATCGCGCAGCGCCAGCGCCAGGGCCTTGATCACCATGTCGTTGACCGAAAGCTTGTAGGCCGGTTTATCGTCCTTGAGCGGGGCTGCCTTGTTGACTTGCGAACGCAGCGCCAGGAGCGCATCAAGTTCGCAATCGACGGTGACATAGAAATGCGGGATCGTCTGTTTGGATTCCTGCAGGCGCCGGGCAATGGTCTTGCGCATGCCGTCGTGCTTGACCAGCTCGTAGGAACCTTCGACGAAGTTCTTCAGCACCGCGTCGTCGGACATTCCCTTTGGCGCCGCGGCCGGAGCTGCGGAAGCCTGTGATGCGGCTGCAGCAGGGGCAGCCTTGCCGGTGCCCGAAGCGATTGCCGCCTCGACATCGGCCTTGATCACGCGGCCATGCGGACCGGAGCCGGAAATCTGGGCCACATCAACGCCGGCATCCTTGGCGATGCGGCGAGCCAGCGGTGAAGAAAATGTGCGCTCGCCCGATGATTTCACCGGTGCCGAAGGGGCAGCGGGTGCGCCGGGATTGGCGTCGCGGATCGGCTTCTTGTCCGGTGTGGGAGCTGCTTCGGCCTTCGGGGCCTCAGCGGGTGCTGCGGCAGGAGCCGGCGCTGGAGCAGCGTCACCGCCACCCTTGGCGGCATCCTCGACACTTTCACCTTCGGCGGCGAGAATGGCGATCACCGCATTGACCTTGACGCCTTCGGTGCCGGCCGCAACCACGAGCTTGGCAACTGTGCCTTCATCGACGGATTCGACTTCCATGGTCGCCTTGTCGGTCTCGATTTCGCAGAGAACGTCACCGGAGGAAACCTTGTCGCCCTCCTTGACCAGCCACTTGGCGAGGTTGCCCTCCTCCATGGTCGGCGACAGGGCGGGCATTGTGATGTTGATAGGCATCTTTCAGTCCTCCCCTTAAAGCCTGTAGGTGACGGCTTTGACCGCCGCGATGACTTCTTCGACATTCGGCAGCGCCAGTTTTTCCAGATTGGCGGCGTAGGGCATGGGAACGTCCTTGCCGGCAATGGTGATGATCGGCGCATCGAGATAATCGAACGCCTGCTGCTGCACGCGCGTGGCAATCTCGGTACCGACGGAGGACTGCGGATAGCCTTCCTCGACGGTGACCAGGCGACCGGTCTTCTTGACGCTTTCGATCACGGTGGGCAGATCCATCGGACGGATGGTGCGCAAATCGATCAGTTCCACGTCAATGCCGAGCTTGGAAAGTTCCTCGATCGCCTTGATGGCATAGGTCATGCCGATCCCGAAGGAGACGATGGTAACGTCCTTGCCGGTCTTGTGAATGCGGGCCTTGCCGATCGGCAGCACGAAATCATCCATCTTCGGCACATCGAAAGTCTGGCCGTAGAGGATCTCGTTTTCGAGGAAGATGATCGGGTTCGGATCGCGGATGGCGGCCTTGAGCAGGCCTTTCGCGTCGGCTGCCGAATAGGGCATCACCACCTGCAATCCGGGAATGGCGCTGTACCAGGCGGCGTAGCACTGCGAGTGCTGGGCGCCGACGCGGGCAGCCGCGCCATTGGCGCCACGAAACACAATCGGCGCACCCATCTGGCCGCCGGACATGTAGAGCGTCTTGGCAGCGGAGTTGATGATGTGGTCAATCGCCTGCATGGCGAAGTTGAAGGTCATGAACTCGACGATCGGCCGGAGCCCAGCCATCGCAGCACCGACGCCGATGCCGGCAAAGCCATGCTCGGTGATCGGGGTGTCGACGACGCGGCGCGCGCCGAATTCCTGCAACAGGCCCTGGGAGATCTTGTAGGCGCCCTGATATTCGGCAACCTCCTCGCCCATGAGGAAGACGTCTTCATTGGCGCGCATTTCCTCGGCCATGGCGTCTCGAAGCGCTTCACGCACGGTGGTCGGCACCATTTCGGTCCCTGCCGGGATCGATGGATCGGAGGCTGTGACATTGGCCACGGGTGCGGCGGGAACGGATGCCGCCTTGGCAGGCTCCGCCGCCGGGGCTTCAGCCGCTGCAGGCGCGGGCGCTGCCGCCTTGGCAGACCCGATGTCGGAGGCGCTTTCGCCCTCTTCCAGGATCACCGCGATGACGGCGTTGACCTTGACGTTCTCGGTGCCTGCGGGCACGACGATCTTGCCGAGCACGCCTTCATCGATGGCTTCCACTTCCATGGTCGCCTTGTCGGTTTCAATTTCGGCCAGCACATCACCGGAGGCGACCTTGTCGCCCTCGTTCTTGAGCCATTTCGACAGCGTTCCCTCTTCCATAGTGGGGGAAAGCGCAGGCATCAGGATATCAATCGGCATGGTGTTTCCTCCCCTTACAAAAGAATGTCGGTGTAGAGCTCGGATGCATCCGGCTCCGGGTTGTTCTGGGCGAAATCAGCCGCGTCCGCCACCACATCGCGCACCTTCTTGTCGATGGCCTTGAGGTCATCCTCGGAAGCATGCTTGAGCTCGAGAATGCGGGCCTTGACCTGTTCGATCGGGTCATGCTCGGAGCGCATCTTCTGCACTTCGTCCTTGGAGCGGTATTTCGCCGGGTCCGACATCGAGTGACCGCGATAGCGGTAGGTGAGCATTTCGAGAATGATCGGACCCTTGCCCGAGCGGCAATAGGCAACAGCCTCGACGGCGGCGGCGTGCACGGCGCGCACATCCATGCCGTCGACCTGATGACCGGGAATACCGAATGAATTGCCGCGCAGCGAGAAGTTCGACTGCGCTGAAGACCGGGCCGTGGAAGTGCCCATCGCATAGCGGTTGTTCTCGACGATGTAGATCATCGGCAGCTTCCACAGAGCCGCCATGTTGAAGCTCTCATAGACCTGCCCCTGGTTGGCAGCACCATCGCCGAAATAGGCGAGAGAAACATTGTCATTGCCGCGATACTTGTTGGCGAAGCCCAGACCGGTGCCCAGCGACACCTGGCCGCCGACGATGCCGTGGCCGCCGTAGAAATTCTTTTCCTTGGAGAACATGTGCATGGAGCCGCCCTTGCCATGCGAATAGCCATCGCGGCGTCCGGTCAGCTCGGCCATCACACCACGCGCTTCCATGCCGCAAGCCAGCATGTGGCCGTGATCGCGGTAGCCGGTGATGACCTGGTCACCTTCCTTGAGCGCCGACTGCATGCCGACGACAACCGCTTCCTGACCGATATAGAGGTGGCAGAAACCGCCGATGAAGCCCATGCCATAGAGCTGGCCGGCCTTCTCTTCGAAACGGCGGATCATCAGCATGTCGCTGTATGCCTTGATCTCGGCTGCCTTGTCGAAATCGGTAATTCCGCCGTTCAGCCCGCTTTTTTCCGCGGGCTTCTTGCGGGATGCGGCGGTGGTGCTTTTACGTGGCGCCATGTCATCCTCCCAATGGTCATATTAGCTGACCATAGGGAAATTGCGGGCGATCAGCAAGCGCATAAACGCATAGCTGATATTCATTCTATCAATTTGTTTTTATTGAATAATTATAGCGTTAACTGACGTTCGGTTAATCTCTCGAATCAGTTGAAATACACGACCTCGTCCTCGCGGGCGACGTTCAACAGATACCGCGCCCGCTCATCAAGCATGTCAGCCTCCACCGCACCGTCGCTCAACAACATGACCTTGCGTTCAAGATGTTGCCTTCGTTCGCTCAGGCTTGCAAGGCGTTCCGACAGTTCGACACGCCTGATCTCCAGCGCTTCGGCCGAATCCAGACCGTAAGCCCCGGACCATGAATGAAATCCGAAATAGGTGAAACATGCAACCGAGAGCACCGGGACAACCCAACGGCTCCAGAATCGCTTCTTTCTAAACTGTGTCCGCATTCGAAAAACGCCTTACCCCTGCGAGTGGGAGAGGATCGCAGGTCATACTTAAGATAGCGTTATCCGTTTGTGCGAATTGCTGCATCGCAAACAAAAAGCCCGCGTATTCACACGGGCTTTTTGTTGTTTCTGTCGCCTGCAAGCAATGGCAAGCATGTTGGGGAAAACTATCCCCGCAGGACCGATGTCCCGGCGTAGACCGCTTCGACACCGAGCTCTTCCTCGATGCGGATCAGCTGGTTGTATTTCGCCAGCCGGTCGGAGCGCGACAGCGAGCCGGTCTTGATCTGTCCGCAATTGGTGGCAACAGCCAGATCGGCGATGGTGGAATCTTCGGTTTCGCCAGAGCGATGGCTCATCACGGCAGTGTAACCGGCCTTGTGCGCAGTCTCGACCGCATCAAGCGTTTCCGACAGCGTGCCGATCTGGTTGACCTTGACCAGGATCGAATTGGCGACGCCCATCTTGATGCCGTCGCGCAGCCGCGCGGAATTGGTGACGAACAGATCGTCGCCGACCAGCTGGCACTTGTCGCCAATCATCTCTGTCAGCGTCTTCCAGCCGTCCCAGTCATCTTCCGCCATACCGTCTTCAATCGAGATGATGGGGTACTTGGCAGCGAGCTCTGCGTAATAGGCAGCCATTTCCGCGCTTTCGAGAACACGCCCCTCGCCTGCCAGATCGTATTTGCCGTCCTTGAAGAACTCTGTCGAGGCAGGGTCAAGGGCGAGATGGATATCTTCGCCGGGACGATAACCGGCCTTTTCAATCGACTTCATGATGAAGTCGAGCGCCTCCGGAGCGCTCTTCAGATTGGGCGCGAAACCACCCTCGTCGCCGACATTGGTGTTGTGGCCGCCGGCCGCGAGTTCCTTTTTCAATGTGTGGAACACTTCCGAGCCCATGCGCACTGCATCGGAGAGCGTATCGGCGCCCACCGGCATGATCATGAATTCCTGGAAATCGATCGGATTGTCAGCATGGGCGCCGCCGTTGATGATGTTCATCATCGGCACCGGCAACAGCCGCGCATTGGCGCCGCCAACGTAACGATAAAGCGGCAGGCCGCTCGATTGCGCTGCAGCCCGGGCAGCAGCCAGTGACACGCCGAGAATGGAGTTGGCGCCGAGCTTGCTCTTGTTGGCTGTGCCGTCGAGCGCAATCATCGCCTTGTCGAGCGCAATCTGCCCCTCGGCATCCATGCCGCAAATATTGTCGCGAAGCTCACCATTGACGGCGGCAACGGCCTTCTGAACACCCTTGCCGAGGTAGCGGCTGCCGCCATCGCGGAGCTCAACCGCCTCATGGGCACCAGTCGATGCGCCAGACGGAACCATCGCGCGACCCATGGATCCATCTTCAAGGTGGACATCGACTTCAACCGTCGGGTTTCCGCGGCTATCGAGGACTTCCCGTCCGACAATATCAATAATGGCGGTCATGGTCTGGTTCCTTGTTGAGTTTGGGTTTGTGCTGTCGCCGGTCCGGCGTTGCGCCGTCTTACCGCACCACGGCAAAAAATCAATTGCGCCATGCAGGCAGGCCATCCTGCCGCACGTGCCAGCGCAGCAACCCAGCGCCAGTCTCAAGCTGAAAATGTGACGCATCCGATGCAACAGACAATCTCATTTGCTTCGCATTGCACCGCTCCGCATCATTCCAAAACCTCGCAACCATTAGAGTGTTAGAATTTTTTTATTAAAAAGGACAAATTCGTTAACAATAAAAGCGACGTAAATCAGTGATTTTTTAGAGGTAAATTTGAGAAGAGGCGGGACTAACCCCTAATATTTAGCAGTTTTTACGCAAAATTGGCCCTCATCTCAATTCCCCCTAATAATTTAGGGTCCCTGACGAGCCTGCGAGGTGCGCGAGAATTAGCCATTCCCGTTAACCATTGATTTACCCTCTGGTAACCGCACAGCGCTTAATTGGCAGTGAACCTTGGGCAGGCTGGCCGCCAATCTTACAGGCCATCTGCATGATGCTCCGCACGCCCTTGAAACATGATCTCAGATTCAGCGCAGTCAACTGGAATACAATATGAAACTCACGATACAACGAACCCTGATTATTTTCGGCGTAGTCGTCTCTGTCGGCCTCATCAGCTCCATCGCGCTGAAGAAATTTATTTTCGAGGAACTGAAGATAAACGGCATTGTCTATCAAGACCTCACCCACGGCAAGGACCTGGTAGCCGACATCAGACCACCGGCGCTCTATGTGGTTGAACCCTATATGCTTGCCAATGAATTGCTGATGCATCCGGAGAATGTGAAGAAAAACAAGGCCAAGATCGACGCGCTGCAGGAGCGCTATGAAGAGCGCCGGGCGCACTGGCAGCAGACCGATCTTGAAGAATCGCTTTTCAGCAAACTGCGCGACGATGTGCTGGTCAGGGCCGACAATTTCTGGAAGGTCATGAACGAGCAATTTATACCCGCGGCGCTCGCTGGCGACACCGCAGCTGAAAAAGTTGCCCTTGAGGAGCTTTACAAGGTCTATCACGATATTGAAGCATCTGTGCACGAGCTGGTTGCATCTGCCGTAGAGTACCGCAATGAGGTGGAAGCACTCGCGGAGTATGAAGATTCGCTGTTCTCGACCGTCTCCATGGCAGTCAGCCTCTTGTCTCTTTGCCTGTTTGTTGGTGGACTTTTCCTGTTCCGCCACCGCGCCATCGTGCCTTTGACGGCGATGAAGGACTACATGGCCGGTCTGGCTTCCGGCGATTATTCGAAAGATGTGCCTTATGCTGATCGCGCTGACGAGATTGGCGAGATGGCAAAGTCTGTCGATCACTTCAGGCAAACAGCCATCGAGCGCCACAGGATCAGGGATCAGGCCGAAAACGAGAAGGCCGAGAAGCAGCGCATCGAAGCTGAAACAGCCAGGCAGAAAGCTGCGGAAGATGCTGATCGTGTCCGCGTCATCGAAGCCGTGACAACCGGCCTGGAAAACCTATCCGCCGGCAATCTGGCTTACCGGATCAATGAAGCATTCGCAGCGGACTACGAAAAACTCCGGACCGAATTCAATGCATCGATCAGCTCGCTTGCCTCAACCATCGACGAGATCTCGGAGACCACCGATTCTGTAAGGCAATCATCCTCCGAGATCGGCTCGGCTGCCGATGATCTGTCGCGCCGCACCGAACAGCAAGCGGCCTCGCTTGAGGAAACCGCGGCGGCACTCGACCAGATCACCTCGACTGTGAAGAGCTCCTCGCAACGCGCCGAGGAAGCCAGCGACATGGTCGGCTCCGCCAAGACCGGCGCGGAAACATCCGGCAAGGTGGTCAAGAATGCGATTTCAGCGATGGAGAAGATCGAGGAATCCTCCAAGCAGATCAGCCATATCATCTCGGTGATCGACGATATCGCCTTCCAGACCAACCTGCTGGCGCTCAATGCCGGGGTCGAAGCGGCTCGGGCCGGTGAAGCCGGCAAGGGTTTTGCTGTCGTCGCCCAGGAAGTGCGTGAGCTGGCGCAACGCTCGGCCAACGCCGCCAAGGAGATCAAGACACTGATCGAGACATCATCGACGCAGGTCGGCGCAGGTGTTTCGCTGGTCAATGAAACCGGCACCGCGCTTGGCGAAATCGAGGGCCAGGTCGGCAAGATCAATGATCTGATCCAGTCGATCGTCACTGGCGCCCGCGAACAGTCCACTGCGCTTACCGAGATCAACTCGGCGATCAACCAGATGGACCAGGTGACCCAGCAAAACGCAGCGATGGTTGAAGAAACCAATGCCGCCACGCAAGGACTGTCCAGCGAGGCGGTCAAGCTCGAGGGTCTGGTGCGCCGCTTCAACACCGGCGGAGGCGCATCGCATTCGGCTCCGGCTGCTGCCAATGCTTCGTCCAGACCGGCCCAGTCGCCGGCCCGCGCACTGGGCGCCAAGATCGCATCGGCTTTCGGCCGGGGCGGTGCGGCAACCGCACTGAAGGAAGAATCCTGGAGCGAGTTCTGATCCAGATCCAGCTTGCATGATACAATGCGAAAGGCTGCCGGGGACAAACCGGCGGCCTTATTTTTTTGAACACCGCGGTTTTTGTAAACCCGTCAGCGTTACTTTTAATTATTGAAATATCGGAACCTTAAATACCAAAGCACTGTCGAAGGCATGGAACTGATAGCGCTTCGGTAACGATTAATAAGTAAATTAGAATTTATTAATCGATGAGTATCCGCGATTCTTTGCGGGTCAGCCGACCGGAATGACTCCGCCCATCCAAAACACACGCAAAAAGAATGCCGCGGCAATGAACCATTGCGCGCAACCGGCGCCGTTTTGGGTGATTGAAAATACCTGGCACTGTTGGAGCATTTAGATTTTCCAGCCGCCCGCCAGCAGAAATGTCGAACGGGACCGTGATCTATCGGGATCTCACCCTGAACATGCAACGCCTTCGAAGACTGGATTTCGGCTTTATCAGAGTGAGTTGCCGAGGCTTTCAAGCTCTAGCCAGCCGCCTTTGGTCAGACAAAATGGAGTGACTACACGTGCGAATTACTGATTTCAAACTTAGCCGCGCATTGCCATTCGCGATTGGAGCCTTGATCGCGACCAATCTCGCTGCCATCGTTTATGCCGAACTCACAGTCAGTGACCTCGCACGCAGCAGCCAGGACGCGGCGCACCAGACCAAACAGAGCGACAATCTGATCACGGAGCTTGCACTGCTGACCAAAGGCATCGAGCTCGACATCGTCTCGACTCAGGAATCGCTGACCGATGTCTCGGCCACACGCGGACTGGATGGTCTGGATGATGGTTACGCACTGGCCGAGGAGTCCGCGGCGGAACTGGCGAAGAAATCAGACCGGGTCAAAGAGATAGCAGATACGCTGAACGACACGGCGCTGCGTTCAGCCATTGAGTCGCTGAACGGGCAGTACAAGATCTTCTACGCCTCGGGCGTTGAGATGGCGCAAGCCTATGTTGCCGGCGGCCCCGCCGAAGGCAACAAGCTGATGGCTTCGTTTGACGCGGTGGCGGACGCTCTGCAACAGGAAATCGAGATGGCGGCAACCGCCGTTGAGGCCGCTCAGGCCAGCATCGAAGCAGAAAGCGAGCGCGGGCTGGACGCCATGAAAGCCAGTGCGGAACAGTCCGTGGTTGCCGGCATTGGTTTTGGCGCACTGGCACTGGTGTTCGGACTTGCGTTCATGTTCTATGTGACCCGCATGGTCATCCGTCCCGTGGTCGGAATGAAGGATTACATGGGCCTCCTGGCCGATGGCGATTATTCATCCGAGGTTCCGCAAACAGACCGCAAGGACGAAATCGGCGAAATGGCCAATTCCGTTGCCAACTTCCGCCAGGCGGCACTGGACCGCAGGGCCGCTCGCGAGCAGACCGAAGGCGAAAAGGCCGAGCGGCAGCGGCAGGAGACAGAAGCGGCTCAGCAGAAGGCAGCTGAAGACGCCGACCGCGTCCGGGTTATCGAGGCTCTGACCACCGGCCTGGAAAATCTTGCTTCCGGAAATCTTGCCTATCGCATCAAGTCGGCATTCGCTCCGGAGTATGAGAAACTGCGCACGGAATTCAATGCCGCTGTTGGATCACTGAGCGAAACAATCGTCGATATCTCGACGACGACGGAATCGGTTCGCCTCGCCTCGTCCGAGATTGGCGCCTCCTCTGATGACCTGTCACGCCGCACCGAACAGCAGGCGGCCTCGCTTGAGGAAACCGCGGCGGCACTGGACGAAATCACCTCGACGGTGAAGAGCTCGTCTCAGCGCGCAGAAGAAGCCAGCACCATGGTTGGCTCAGCCAAGACCGGTGCTGAAAACTCCGGCAAGGTGGTCAAGAACGCCATTTCGGCGATGGAGAAAATCGAGGACTCCTCCAAGAAGATCAGCCAGATCATCTCGGTGATCGACGATATCGCCTTCCAGACCAATCTGCTTGCGCTCAATGCCGGTGTCGAGGCGGCACGGGCCGGGGAAGCCGGCAAGGGCTTCGCGGTCGTGGCGCAGGAAGTCCGCGAACTGGCGGGGCGCTCAGCCAATGCGGCGAAGGAAATCAAGACGCTGATCGAGACCTCCTCGACCCAGGTCGGCGCCGGCGTATCACTGGTCAATGAAACCGGTACCGCGCTGGGTGAAATCGAGGGCCAGGTGGGCAAGATCAATGATCTGATCCAGTCGATCGTCACCGGTGCACGTGAACAATCGACTGCGCTCACCGAGATCAACTCGGCGATCAACCAGATGGACCAGATGACCCAGCAGAACGCGGCCATGGTGGAGGAGACCAACGCCGCCACACAGGGCCTGTCCAGCGAAGCGGTCAAGCTCGAAAGTCTGGTGCGCCGCTTCAACACTGGCGGAGGCGCATCGCATTCGGCTCCGGCTGTTGCAACAGCCGCATCCAGGCCGGCACAGTCGCCAGCCCGTGCACTCGGCGCCAAGGTTGCTTCGGCCTTCGGTCGCGGCGGCGCGGCAGCGGCCCGCAAGGAAGAAAGCTGGAGCGAGTTCTGATCCGAACCCAGCCTGCATGATAGAACAAGAAAGGCCGCCGGGGACAAACCGGCGGCCTTTTTCATTCAGATTGAGGATGCAAGGCACTCAGATCGATTGCCGCAGTCAGCTTGCCGTGCGCTTGGCCACCGCGTCGAATGCCAGCAGGGTTTCAAGCAGCCGCGGCAGGTCCCTGAGCGGGATCATGTTTGGACCGTCCGACGAGGTTGAATTGTCCGGATCCTCATGGGTCTCGATGAAGACCCCGGCGACGCCGACAGCGACGGCGGCGCGGGCCAGGGTTTCAACAAAGCGGCGCTCGCCGCCCGATGTGGCGCCCTGCCCGCCGGGTTGCTGCACCGAATGGGTCGCATCAAAAATCACCGGCGCGCCAATATCGGCCATGATCGGCAGCGCCCGCATATCAGAGACCAGCGTGTTGTAACCGAAGGACGCACCACGCTCGGTGACCAGCACGTTGGCATTGCCCGAACCGGTGATCTTCGCCACCACGTTCTTCATGTCCCAAGGGGCAAGGAACTGGCCTTTCTTGACGTTGATGACCTTGCCTGTGGTGGCGGCAGCGACGAGCAGATCGGTCTGGCGTGACAGGAATGCCGGAATCTGAAGCACATCGACATGGGGTGCTACGATGGCGCACTGCTCTTCGGAGTGAATGTCGGTCAGCACCGGCAGTCCGAGTTCCTTGCGAAGATCATCAAACACCGGCAACGCTGCATCCATGCCGGCACCGCGCGTGCTCGTGAGCGAGGTGCGGTTGGCCTTGTCATAGCTCGATTTGTAGACCAGTCCGATACCAAGACCCGCGCACAGCTCCTTGAGTGCGCCCGCCATGTCGAAGGCATGACCGCGCGATTCGAACTGGCAGGGGCCGGCGATCAAAGTCAGCGGCTTTTGATTGTCGAAGACCGTATTGCCGACTGTGACGGTTGAATTCGGGACGGTCGAATTGGGCTGTGCACTCATCGGATTTCCTCAAAGCAATAATAGGCGCCCTGACCCGGCGCCGGATCAACGATCAGCTTTCCAGCCACCTGGCGGACGGCCACGTCGTTTTTCAGAAACAATGCGGCAAGAGCCACCAGATCCCGGACCTGATAGACCACGGCACGGCCGGTCAGGCCACGTTCACGGGAGGGATCGGTGACGCCGAGATGGGTTTCGAGCCCGGCCTTGTTGAAGACGGTGATGGTGGTGCCTTCAAGCTCGATCGACATGCCGAAGGAATTGGCGTCAACCTCGCGGTTGCAGGCAAGTTCCTGAATGAAATACTGGAAATCGGTCGGATTGGGCTCGGACAGGATGATTTCGGAAATCCCGATGACACCGTTATCATGAGCAGTCAGCGCCGAGCGGTCGGCGGCGGGTACATTGATGCGTTCCACCGCGAAGCCGAAGAAATCCGGGGTGCGCAGATCGGCCGCAAACGACAGTTTGAAGCTTGCTGTGATTTCCGATCCGTCGGCCAATTTCATCGGCCGGGAAAATTCAAGCATCTCGCCGCCCGACATGCCGAGTTCGACAAAACGGGCGTGGTCGGCATCGGCATCCTTTGATCCGACGACAAACGCGCTGAAACCGCTGTCGCCGCGGCGGAAGCGGTAGGCCTGATCGCGGGCGACGAACACATTGCCCTTTCGCGCGGCTTCTTCGCAGTCTTCGCGCGAAGCTATGGCCAGCGGCTCGAGATAGGTGCCGTCCTCGAAAAACACGCAGGCATTTTCGGTGCCAAAGGGATGCAGCGCATCGGCGGCAACGATGAAACCGAGGGCCAGATGGCGGGACCGCGCAGTGTCGAGATCCTCGACCGGGAGCACGAGATGATCGAGGGGACGTGGGGTTCGCGGTGATGCCATCTGTAGAGTTACTCCGTTCGGCCCTCCCTTATCAGCAAGCCCGGATGGCGCGCAACTGCACTGAAGCGCCTGATGCCGGAACGGGAGCACCCTTGCAGGAATCGCGCCCAGACGGTAATCAGTCAACGGGCTGTAAACAGGAGCTACATTTGACCGGGCTGATTGCTGGCGCGCTGCGACGCTGCCGCTTGTCGTTGACATTGATATTTGTGATGGCCGCGGTGTCGGGCTGCGCCTCGTCGGGTGGTTCGATCGAGGACACCATCGCGCCGGTGGCGCCGACAACGGAGAAGTATGCCGCCATCGTGGTCGATGTGAAGACCGGCAAGATGCTCTATGGCGCCAATGTCAACGAGTTGCGCTATCCAGCCTCGCTGACCAAGATGATGACACTGTATCTGATGTTCGAGGCCATGGATGAAGGCCGCGTCAGCCGCACCGACCTGATCCCGATTTCGCGCAATGCCGCAGCACGGCCACCTTCCAAGCTCGGGCTGAAAGCTGGGCAATCGATCCCGGTCGATACAGCCATCCGGGTGCTGGTGGTCAAATCCGCCAATGATGTGGCCACCGCCACGGCCGAATTTCTCGGCGATGGCTCTGAAGCCCGCTTCGCCCAGCTGATGACGGCGAAGGCGCGCACGCTGGGGATGAGCCGCACCATTTTCAAGAATGCCTCGGGTCTGCCCGACAGTGAACAGGTGACGACGGCCACCGATATGGCCATACTGTCGATCGCGCTCAGACGCCAGTTTCCACATTATTACGGCTACTTCCGGCAGAAGGAAGTCACCGTGGCGGGACGCACGATCAAGGGCCACAACAAGGCGCTTGATATGATCCCCGGTGCCGACGGGCTCAAGACCGGCTACACCCGCGCTTCCGGCTTCAATCTCGCAACGTCCGTGAAGCACCAGGGCAAATCGGTGGTCGGCGTGGTGATGGGCGAGAACACCTCGGCGATCCGCAATGCGCGGATGGCGGCGTTGATGTCGGCCTATGTGAAAAAGGCCAAATAGAGGCTTTTTTCAGACCGTTAGCCATTGCCAGGATGGTGACTGTTCAGCCTGCAAGCAACCCTCAGCCGATCATGGCCCGACACAGGAAATGCCGATCGGTGGTTCGTCCCCGATCTGGACAAAACCGATCTGCAACGGGCTTTCGTCGTGGTCGCCGCGCAGCAGCCGGATCGCCGCCACCCTCCTGGTCACCTGCGGATCGACCAGATCGATGCGGAACAATTCGCCATCATCATAGGATTGAGCGATGTCCACCTTTTCTCCAGGTAGGCCCTCTGCGGTGGTAAACTCACGCCCACCGACGGAGAGCGACACCGAAAACACATTGGGAACCGGCCCGGCGCCGAGCACAATGTCGAGACTGGAATCAAACTTCATGTCGGCGCAGGAAATCGACACCGTGGCATGGGCCGGACTTGCGAACGGCACCACCAAGGCAACGGCCATAAAACCTGACTGAAACGCCTGATGAAATCGCATGGTTGATCCTCCTTGCGTGCGGTGTTTGGCTGTCCCGGGCAGTGCCTGAATGTGAGACGCTGCCAGGATGCTATGTTGCCACACCGACTGAGTGTCTCAAACTTCGCATTTCGCGGCAAGAGCGAACCGCGCGGGCTCGGCTGTACGCGATCTGCAACGCCGAATGACCCCGCGCGAGATGCTCGCCGGGGTGTGGTGAAAAACTGGTATTCCGGAGGGCCGCACGCGGGCTTTGCCTCGGGAGTGATGGATATAATGGGTGGCGCAGCTCGCGCGCGGCCCGAATTTCGCCGGATGATGTCCGCATCCGACAGGCGGCGCCTTGCACACGCGGGAGTTTATCTCCGCCCGGATTGCTCCGGCCACGGCCTGGACAGGCCATGTGTGTGGTTCTGACGAGGTTCCGGCACGAACGCTGATGCCCATAGGGCCGTCATGTCCGCCACAGGCCCGGACCGGTGTCATCGTCTCGCACCCTGCCTTTCGGCTGGCGCGGGACAAAACCCGGCCCGGTGGCTGGCTTTGCACGGTCAATCCGACCGCCCGCCAGCGGAACCCCGATGGCATCCGCCTCTCCCCGATCCTTGCCGTACGTTTCGACACCGACCAAAGAGCTTTCCTCCCGCCTGATCCGACACGTTCGCGATCCATCCGGCAGCGGGAGCCAGATGAGGATGGCACGGGTTTGGCGGGTGTGGAAAAGATTGAGGCGGCAGGCATGGCATGAGCCCTTCTCCCCATTGGTGGGGGAGAAAGCAAAATCATGGTCTTAGCGTCAGCTAAGTCATAGATTTTGCAAGAGAGGGGGTTGGTTTTAAACCCAGATTACTTCCCCTCACTTGCGATTTCTAGCACTTGGCTGACGCCAAGGCGCTGAAATCGCTTTCTCTCCCACAAGGGGAGAGAAAGAGCGCCGTGCTCAAACCCCTGCTCACACCACCGGACGTGCGCCCAATTCGTCCTCGGCGTTGGTGGAGAGCAGGTCGGCGCCGGGTTCTTGTTGGCGTTCGTCGTCGACTTTTTTCAGCACTGCCTCGTCGACGCCGGTGTCGGTGACTTCGTCCTTGGGCTCTGACTTGGCCGGCGGGGTCGCTGCCGGGCCGGATTTGGGTTCGGGGGATGGTGTCTTGTCGGGCGCGGGTTTCGTGCCAGGCTTCTGTTTGGGTTGCTCGGCGGTTGGCATTGCTGCGCCGGCGTCGAAGCGGAGGCGGTAGATTGGCTCGGGCAGCGCGAAGCCGGCGATTTCCAGCGCGGTCTTGACGGTGCGGATCGCCTCGGAGCGGGCTTTGATGAAATCCGTTTCGGTCTGGTTGATCCAGCCAGACACGCCGATCAGGACGTTGGAATCGCCGACTTTTTCGATCCAGGCGCCGGGCTCGGGGTTTTTCAAGACGAAACCGAGGCGGTCAATGGTCTGCTGGCAGATGGAAAGCGCCTCATGCAGCACGCTGTCGGCATCGACGCCAAGCTCAAAGGAAAAGCGGCGCTCTGGGTTGCGGGTGTAGTTGACGATGGTGGCCTTGAACACGGTGGCGTTGGGGATGCGGATGTGGTTGCCGTCAATATCCATCAGGATGGTGGCGCGCGAGGTCAGGCGGATGACGAAGCCTTCCATGCCTTCCAGCGCGATGAAATCGCGCGGCTGGAACGGCTGGCGGATGGAAAGCAGGATCGAGGCGATGTAGTTCTCAACGGTGTCCTTGACGGCGAAACCGATGGCCAGACCGATGATGCCGACGGCGCCGACAATGGTGCCAAGCACAGCCGTGGCGCCGAGGATATCGAGCGCCATCAGCGCACCGAACATGAGGAAGCCAAGCCAGACGGTCTGGCGCAAGAGATCGGCGATGAAGGCGTTGGGGGTGAGCCAGCCCCAGGGCTGCTTGCGGGTGGTGACGAACCAGCCCAGCAGGCCGATCAGCAACCAGACCAGAGCGGCAACCAGCAGCAGCGGTAGGTAATCCAGCGTCTGCTGCAGGCGGGTCTCGAAACGGCCGATGGCCGGCTTGAGGCGTTCGGTGACGGCGGTCTGCTCGGTCAGCCGGTTTTCAATGGCGACGACGCCGGCGACGCGGCTGACCAGATCTTCGGCCTTTTTGGCCAGCGACGCTTCCTCGACCTGGCCGCTCAATGTGACCACGCCGGAACTGACCGATACACCGAGACTGGCGAGCCCTTCGATTTCACGGAAGATTGTCTGGATGCGGTTGCGGATCTCGCTGTCGGAGGTGATCGCCTTGCCGATCGCGATGGTCGGACCGGCCGGCTCGACTGTTTCCTGGGCGCAAGCAGGCCCGGAAAGGCCCAGCGCCATCACCAGCAGCATGAGGCTGCCAAGGAGCTTGGGAAGACGGGGGAGTTGGGGAAGACGCGGGAAACAGCTGACAGGGCGCATGGAATTGTTCCTGGCCGTGCGGCCGTTGAATTTGTACCAGACAGATCAGGGACTGACCGGCTGTGATGCAGGAGCCAAACTAGCCCGATCCCCCTGGAGCGGCAAATGCTTTGCAGGCCGGATCTGGCTCAATGGCAGACGGGTGGCGCATGAGGTCTTGCTTTCCAGCCGCCCGACGCGGTTTGTGATAAGACGGCTTGGATACGCTACGATTGGCGCGCGGTGATGCAATGACAGGAAACGGCTTGATCTTTTGGGACGCGCAATGACGGCTGGCATGAGCCCTCCCCGCAAATGGATAAGGATCGCGATGTTGATCGCGTTTTACGGATGCCTGATCGCCGGTGGGCGCTGGCTTGGGATGGCGATCGAGGACCGCCTGCGGGTCACGACCATTGCGCAAGCGGGCATGCCCTATCTCGGCGCGATTGCCGCCATTCTGCTGGCCTATATCGTTCTGACCGCGATTCCGTTCGTTCCGGGAACCGAAATTGGCGTGGCACTGCTGATGGTGTTTGGCGCGCCAATTGCCATTGTTGTTTATCTCGCGACCATCATGGCGCTGACGCTGGCGTTTGCCGTGGGACGGCTGGTGCCCGAACGCAAGCTTGCGGGATGGCTCACGCGTCGCGGATTTGAGCGCGCCGCAGCGCTGATCGAGGCGTTTGAACGGCTCGGGCCACAGGGGCGTGACAAGTACCTCACTCAGACTGCGCCGCGATGGCTCAAGCCCTGGCTGGTGGACCACCGGATGATCACCTTCATCATACTGATCAACCTGCCGGGCAACACGCTTCTGGGCGGCGGTGGCGGTATCGCGCTGGTCACCGGCCTGAGCAAGCTGATGCCGGTGCCGCAGTTTCTCCTCAGTGTCTGCCTCGCTGTGGCGCCAGTGCCGATTGCGGTGGTGATGACAAGCTGGCTCGGTAGCTGAGCGCACGGGTCACGTCATGCACCGTCAGACGTGTTCGCGGGTCAAGCACTCCAGATGCCGCGATAAAATAATTTGTCCGACACGGTTTCCGGCCACTGTGCAAATGCGCGGAACAGGAGCAAATTATTGTTCTGCGCGCCACACCGCCAATTGCAGGCCGACAGGACGCGCTGGAAAAACCAAAAGGGGGAATTGGAATGCGTGGAATTGGATTCTACTTTTTTATCGTTGGTGTGCTGTGCGTAACCATCGGCATGGGCTGGGGCATCCACATGGCGATCTCGGGTGACCATCTATTGGCGCCCGCCCATGCTCACCTCAATCTGGTCGGCTGGGCAACCATGGGACTGTTCGGAATATACTACACGCTCACGCCGCCAGCTGCAGCTTCACAGCTCGCCAAGGTCCACCTGGCGTTGGCCGTGGCCGGCGTGGTTGTCATGGTACCGGGGATCGCCATCACCATCAAAGGTGGCGGCGAAGGAATGGCGGCGGCGGGATCAATGCTGACGGCAGCCTCGATGCTGGTGTTTTTGTACACGGTCTTCAAAAACGGACTCGGCAAACCTGCGTGAAACGACAACGCGCGCCACAGCCAGTGCGATGTGGCGCGCCTGCCCTATCAGAGGCAGTCATGGAAATGGATTTGGGAGATCAGGCCATCACGCGCCGGAGGGCCATTGTTGCTTCGATCACGGCCAAGCCGGCAATGAAAATCAAAAGCGGCGCCGCTCCTACTTCCACGATCATCCATCCTGCAATCAGCGGGAACCCGAATATTCCGACGAAATAACTTAGCGCGAAAACCTGAAGGGTCTGCGCACTCAGGTCTTCTCTGGCATCGTTTGCGGCCATGGCGACAAGGATCGGGTAAGACACACCATAGCCGACCCCGAACAGAACCGCGACCAGCAGATAGAGCGGCAGACTTGCGCCGCTGAAGATGAAGATCACGATGCTCAGGCACATGACATACTGAAGCAGTGAAATCGTGAGATAGGGGTTGTTGCCGCCCCTGAAGCGGGCAAGGACCAGCCTGAGCACCACAACGGTGATTGTGTAGGTCAAAAAGAAATCGGCGTAATCGAGGCCTCGCGTGTCGGCAAACACCGTCTGAAAATTGTTCAGACCTGCGAAGATGCTGGCGCCAAGGCAGACCATGGTCACCGGCAAAAGCGCGCGCGACTTCAAAACGCCTTGTAACGCGGCAATGGTGATCCGCGAGGGAGCCTCGGCGCGTGGGCTGATCGCATGGGCCTTGACCGGCGCATCCAGCAGCAAGAACAGAGCCGCACTGACAAGGCACAGTGTCGCGGTCACATAAAAAGCATCACGCACGGAGTATCCCGAACTCTCAAGCGCTGACGCAAGGACCGGGGAAAGACCGAAGCCAGCCATCACGAACACCGAGAGCAGAGTGAAAAACCGGATCCTCTCATCCGCACGGACGAGACGTGTCAAAACGATTGGTCCCAGCGAATAGGTCAATCCCCAGCCAAAGCCCAGCAAGAGGCTGGCGATCACCAAACCGGGCCCCACCCTATCAAGGAAGCCGAACAGAAAGAGGGACGCGGAAATGGCGATGCAGGCCACGGCTAACGTGCGAAGCCGACCGAACATATCGGACAGGTGACCCGAAAGATAAACTGTCACCAGCGTGGAGACCGTCGTCACCAGCAGCATCGACCCGACAATCTTCTCGTTTGCTCCAAAACTATCAAACAGCCGCGGCAGCATGAAGGTCAGGCCATAGGCTCCAGACTGCAGGAAAATTGCGGAGAAAAACAGAATGAACACAAAAATGCGTGACATATCAGGCGCCTGTAGTCGCGTGGAAGCCCTCGCGTAGTAACAGGCGACAGGTGGCTTTGAAAGCAACTTCGCCGCTGCTGACTTTGGACGTTTGAGCGCACTGAACCAAGCGCGGCTCCTGCCCGGCCAGCGCAAATAGCCATACACAAGGTCTCAGCCGGCCTCAAAGCGGCCGTCTGACAGATTCCGATAGCTTAGGAAACTCTTCCCTAGACCAGACGCGATTGCGCCAGGGCGGCTTCGATGAAGCTTGCGAACAGCGGGTGCGGTTCGAGCGGGCGCGACTTGAGTTCGGGGTGATACTGCACGCCGATGAACCAGGGATGGACGTCCTGCGGATACTCGATGGTTTCGGGCAGCAGGCCATCGGGAGAGATGCCCGAGAATACCAGACCAGCTTTTTCCAGCTGTTCCCTGAAGGCGATGTTGACCTCGTAGCGATGGCGATGCCGCTCGGAGACCTCGTTGGAGCCATAGATGCTGGCAATCAGCGAGCCGGATTTCAGCGGATGCGGATAGGCGCCCAGCCGCATGGTGCCGCCGAGGTCGCCATCGGTTGCGCGTTTTTCAAGCTGGTTGCCCTTGAGCCACTCGGTCATGATGCCGACGACGTGGGTGCCCTTCTTGCGGTCGAATTCGGACGACATGGCGTCCTCGATGCCGGCCAGGTTGCGCGCTGCATCCAGCACCGCCATCTGCATGCCGTAGCAAATGCCGAAATAAGGCACCTTGCGCTCGCGGGCGAATTTGGCCGCCGCGATCTTGCCTTCAGCGCCGCGCTCGCCAAAGCCGCCGGGCACCAGAATGCCGTTGACCTTTTCGAGCCAGGGCGACGGGTCTTCCTTCTCGAAGATCTCGCTCTCGATCCATTCGAGCTTGACCTTGACCCGGTTTGCAATGCCGCCGTGATAGAGCGCCTCGATCAACGACTTGTAGGCGTCCTTGAGGCCGGTATATTTGCCGACGATGGCGATGGTGACTTCGCCTTCGGGATTGTGAATCCGCTCGGAGACGGTTTCCCAGGCTTTCATGCGGGGTTTGGGCGCCGGGTCGATGCCAAAGGCCGCCAGAACTTCGGTGTCAAGACCTTCCTTGTGATAGGCAATCGGCACATCGTAGATCGACGGCACGTCGAGCGCCTGGATGACGGCGGAAGGGCGCACATTGCAGAACTGCGAGAGCTTGCGGCGCTCTTCGGGCGGAATTTCGCGGTCGGCGCGGACCAGCAGAATATCGGGCGCGATGCCCATGGCCTGCAGTTCCTTGACCGAATGCTGGGTCGGCTTGGTCTTGAGCTCGCCGGCAGCGGCAATCCACGGCATCAGCGTCAGGTGCACATAGACGGCGTTGCCGCGCGGCAGATCATTGCCGAGCTGGCGGATCGCCTCGACAAAGGGCATCGCCTCGATGTCGCCGACGGTGCCGCCGATTTCACACAGGACGAAATCATAGTCTTCATTGCCCTCGAGCACGAAGTCCTTGATCTCGTTGGTGACATGCGGAATGACCTGAACAGTGGCGCCAAGATAATCGCCGCGGCGTTCCTTGTCGATGATGTCCTTGTAGATCCGGCCGGTGGTGATGTTGTCGGACTTGACCGCCGAACGCCCGGTGAAGCGCTCGTAATGCCCCAGATCGAGATCGGTCTCGGCGCCGTCGTCGGTGACAAACACCTCGCCGTGCTGGGTCGGGCTCATCGTGCCCGGATCTACGTTGAGATAGGGGTCGAGTTTGCGCAGCCGCACCCGGTAACCACGGGCCTGCAGCAACGCACCAAGGGCGGCCGAGGCAATGCCTTTTCCAAGCGAGGAGACCACGCCGCCGGTTATGAAAACATATCGCGCCATGGGATCGAACCGATACCTTTAGAACAGTGATTCCGCCACCCAAAAAATCAGATGACGCTTTTTAGCGGTGCATAACAATCATATTGCCATGAAAACCACATGAAAAAACCGGCGGAGGCTTTATCGCCAACCGCCGGTTCTGATGAACTTTGGCCTTACTGGCCGGAAGGAACGTCTGAGGCGGGTGCCTCAGGCGCTGCCGGAATATCGCCTGCCGCATCAGTCGCAGGCGTTGCAGCAGGCGCTGCCGCACCGCCGAGCTGGTCGAGAACGCCCGAGCCGGTGCCTTGGGTCTGGGTCGGGATCCGGTCGAGAATGTCGGTCGGACTATCGCTGTAGCGGGCGAGAATGCCGAGCGCCAGCGAAGTGATGAAGAACGCCGCGGCGAGAATGCCGGTGGTTCTGGTCAGTGCGTTTGCCGCACCGCGCGCTGACATGAAGCCCGAGCCGCCACCGATGCCCAAGCCACCGCCTTCAGAGCGCTGGATCAGCACGATGCCGACAAGCGCCAGCACGATCATGAGATGAATAACAATCAAAACGGTTTGCATCGGGTTCTTTCCTGCCCTCGAAGGGCGCAATCTTAGTCCGGTTTGGCGGCTCTTTACACGAGGGCAGCCAGCTTTCCAAGTCCCGTCTCGGCGCAACAGCACCCGGCAGGCGGATAAATACGGTCTCTGATCAGCCCAAAAGGCTGCGGCAAGCCTTACAGATGGCAAGGAAGTCCGCCGCTTTCAAGCTTGCGCCGCCGATCAATGCGCCATCAACATGGGGCACAGCGAGGAGCTCGGCTGCATTGTCGGGCTTGACCGATCCGCCATAGAGAAGCCGCATCGATGCGCCCTCGCCCGCAAAACGGTTTTTCATCTCGGAGCGGATAAAAGCATGAGCCTCGGTGACATCGGCAACAGTCGGTGTCAGTCCGGTGCCGATGGCCCAGACCGGCTCATAGGCAATGACAGTGTCTTTCGCGGTGGCGCCATCAGGCACGGAGCCTGCAAGCTGGCTGCCGAGCACTTTGAGCGTTTCGCCGGATTTGCGCTGGGCTTCCGTCTCGCCGATGCAGATGACGCGGACCAGTCCGGCAGCCTTGGCGGCTTCGGCCTTGGCGTGGACAGTCTCGTTGCTCTCGCCATGCAGGGTGCGGCGTTCGGAATGGCCGACCAGCACATAATCACCCAGGCAATCAGCAATCATTCCGGCCGAAATATCGCCGGTATAGGCACCGCTCTGCTTGTCGTGGCAATCCTGTGCGCCGATGGCGAGCGGGGTCTGCTCGGCAATCGCGGTGGCGACATAGAGCAGCGTTGCGGGCGGGCAGATCAGCGCGTCTATCTTGTCGCTGAGATCCGGGCCGAGGCCTTCGGCAATCGCCTTGATCTGGTCAAGGTTTTGCCGCGTTCCGTTCATCTTCCAGTTGCCTGCCACAAGCGGGCGAATGTCCGGTGTCATCTGGTGTCCCCGTCGCTGTTATCGTGAAACGGGGCTTAGCAGACCGGGGGTGATTTGCAAACGCCGGGAGGCGTGGGGGGATGCCAATCGAGAGCTTTGCGGCCAATCAAGGCCAGTCTACCAAGGCTACTTGAAGGCGATGGGAAGAATGCGATTGTACTTCTGGATTATTTTTGGCTTGAAACGCAAATTCCGATTTGGTTCCAGGCTGGCAATCGACTTCACAAGGTCAGCATCAAGCGGCTTATGAAACTGGACACCGATTATGTAGGACTTGATACGTCGAATCCTGCCGACCGTTTGAGTGTTGGTCCAAGGTATATAGATGCGGCAAGCCCTATCGATGACCTTGAATATTGATTCCGTCGATATCCGGGCATCCATGTCGGCCCAGGGCATTTGGTCATTGGAGAAAAGACAGCCTGTGACGGACAAATTCACGATAACCCCGGTCAGGGCGATGAAGTGTTTCCTGTCCTTGAACGTCAGTTCGACAATGCCGGGGCAATTGGTGCCATAGCGAACATCGGATTTGCGATAATACGCTTCCTCAGTCTGCTCAGACAAAACCTCGGTTTTAGGTGCCATGCGACTTTGCCTTCTGTCTCACCAAAAGAGGCTTTCAGGTTTAATTAGCTCGCATGAAAAAAACGTAAAACGCCCAAGTAATTGCTAATGTTATGCGACAAATTCCACGACCCGACCCGGCCGGACCGAGGGAGGGCAGCCCAGCGCAGCGTTATTGCCGGTCAGATCCGGGCCCAAGCCCGCGTCCATCGCCTTGATCCCGGCAGGGTTTTCGCGCGTGCCGGTCGTGTTCCTGTTGCCGGCGACAAGCGGGCGGATGTCAGGGGGCGACTGATGTCGCTGTTGTTCTGTTGAAACAGGTCTCAGCAGGCCGAGGTGATTTGCGAACGGCGGGTGTGTGAGGGATGGTGGGATTGGCACAGGCACTTTCGGCCCATTGCGGATGGTCATGCAGATTGCACCCAACGTCGGCTCGGAGCCCATTTTTGCTTGTGTTCGGCATAACGGCGATTGTCGGCTTTGACGAAGGCGGAGATCCCCGTGGGAGCGGAGTTGGGAAGCGCCAACCTGCTCGACCGGAAGCCAACTGGCGAATGCCGGGTCATGGCGTGTTTCGTGCGCCGGCGCGTCGCAAAGGCAAGACTTCATGGAACTTGCCGCTCGCGGTGAATTCGGGCGGGGCCTGGCTTTCTCGCACCGCAACGTGCTCCAGGCCATTGTCGCGAAACACTCGTTTCACCGACTCGATGACCTTTTGGAAGACATCCCCTGCCGCCGCCTCATCGGCCAGGTCTATTCGCACCTCGAAATCTGTGTCGCTGGTCTGGACCAGCTGGATGCGCCGGGCGCGCTCGTGCTCCAGATCGAAGACGAGCGGCGACAGCGTTACCTCGCCCACATGAACGAGCGTCGCCTCGCGCCCTTCCACCTGAAAACTGCGAAACGGCGACCCACAGGGGCAGGGGTCCGTGTGGAAACGAACACAGTCGCCGAGGTCATATCGGATGAAGGGTTGAATGTCGTTGGCGAGCACTGTCAGCAGCGCAGTCGTCGACAGCGTGCCATCGGGAACCGGCCGCATCGCTTCGTCGACCGCTTCGAGGATGACCCAATCTTCGTTCACATGCTTCCGTCCGTGGCTGCACTCGAACGACAGAACCAGGCACTCGGTGCAGCCATAGCCGTCGAGAATGCCGTATTTCAGCGAAGGGAAGGCCCGTAGAGCCCGCTCGCGAAGATCGTCCGTGAGTGTCTCGCCCCCTGAACTGAAGAGCACCGGCTCGATCTGCAGTCGCCCGGCCTCCTTTTCCTTGACGAGGATTGTCAGCACGCTTGGGTAGGTCGTGATCCAGGCGATATTCGGGATCGCATTGAGCTTTTCAACGAGCCGACCGATCGGCTGCTCGGCCTCGATGAAGGTCATTCCAAACCCCTGCGCCAGCCCCGGATACAGCCGTTTCACCAATTTGTTGAACCCGATGCCGGCAAAGTGGCCGTTGCCGCCGGTGATTGTCACCTTCACGCCGAGCTTGCGGACTTCCCGGACGAGCTTCCACTGGTGCCGATCGAAGCGCGCCATCAAAATCCCATAGGCATACTCCAGAAAGGATGAGGGCAGTACGATGACTGCTGGTTCGCCTGATGTCCCGGAGGTCTGGAAAATGGCGACATCGTCGATAGGCACGCCAACCTTTCCTATATCCCGAAGATGCATGCGGGCTCTTTCGAGGGGAAGAGAACGAATTGTCAGCCAGTCGTCGAAGTTGCTCATGAGTTCGGGTTTGCGGGTCACCGGCAAGTCGCGCAGTTCGACCTCGCTTGATGGTCGCAGATCCGCGTAAAGCCGGTGAAACAACGGAGAGTCGCGCCGCGCCTTTTCCACGAGATGCCGCAGGTTGCCGAGCTGCTTTGCTTCGATTCGATTTCGCCCGCCCCAGGCTGTCCAGAGCCCGCCAACCAAATAACCCAATGCTCTAAGTAGGCTGAAACGCATAGCTGCTGCCAATGCCCGTTCTTTGTATTCGTCGTGGAGGCCTCCACATTACCTATTGCTTATCCCCGCGCAATCCGTGGATACGAACTAAAAACTGTCGTTGAAGAACTCTTCCAAGTTCACAACGGGTCGTCCAGATCGCGTCGTGCAACGAATATTTTACTCGACACGCTCCGAGCCCTCGAGTCGTAGTGGCTCTCAACGCTGAACCTGAATCGGTCCGGTGGCGATCCGGTACGGCGCAGAATCCATTGCTGTCGTGGCACGGGCTTTCGCCCGAACCGGGGCGCGGCCCCGGACCCCGAGGAACTTCCGGTCGGGTTAAGGAGGACCGCGCTGGCCCATTGGCGCGGGTGCCGTCCACGGTTACCGTCCTATGAGAATATCCGGGCCTCGATATGCCGAGAGTAGTTTTGGAAGGCCGCCATTCGTCAGCTGTATGCGAATGACCGCTTCGTTCCGCATATCCGACATTAGTGCACGTTGCAGCCAATGACCGCTTACCGCCCAAACTGACAAAGACTGGCGATCATGCGAGGGATCGCCTGAGAACCCACGGCACCGCCGCGCCTGAACCACCCCAACTTCCCAGCCCCCTCCGCTCTATTCGCCTTACCCACTCTTCATTTCGCCCAAGCTTTCGTCTAAAGGGACGGGTGAGAGGTTTGCCGGACCGGTATTCTCGCCGGGTCGTGGACCTATAATGACAATGCCGCAGGAGCTTTGATGCTTGATATTTTGCGTAAGGGTGCCCAAGGCTGGGTTGCCAAATTCCTTCTGGTCATGCTGGTTGCGTCGTTCGGCGTTTGGGGCATTTCTGGCTCGATCCTGAGCTCTGGCAGCAATGCGGTGATCACGGTTGGCGACACGGTGGTGACACCCAATGAATTCCGTCTTGCCTATGACCGGCAGATTGCAGTGGTGGGGCGGCAGATCGGCCAGCGATTGACTACCGAACAGGCCCGCGCCTTCGGAATCGAAAACCAGGTCTATTCTCAGCTGATCGCCGGCGCTTTGCTGGACGAGCAGGCGCGCAACATGAATTTGGGTCTGTCGGATGAACGTCTTGCGACGCTGATTGCAGAAGATCCGGCATTTCATGATTTCAACGGCCGGTTTGACCGAAACAATTTCCGCCAGGTGCTGAGCTCGGTCGGCATGAGCGAGGAAGATTACCTCAAGAGCCGCGGCCAGGTTGCGGTGAGAACCCAGATCGTCGAAGCAATTTCCGACGGATTTGCGGCGCCCGAGGCGCTGATCAAGGCTCTGGCCCAGTATGATGCGGAAACCCGCGATGTCGATTATCTGCTGCTGACCAAATCGAGCATTGATCCGGTGGCTGCACCGGGCGACAGCGAGCTGTCCGCCTGGTTTGAGGAAAACAAGACCAGATATGCTGCGCCTGAGTATCGCAAAATCACCTATGTGAAGCTGCAGAATCAGGACATTGCCGATCCGGCTGCGATCGCCGCGGAAACCGCGCGGGCCGACTATGAGGCGCGCAAGGACCGCTACACGACGCCCGAAAAGCGGACGATCGACCAGCTGGTGTTTGCCGATCGCGCGGCGGCGGATGCGGCAGCAGCCGAGCTTGCCGGTGGCAAGAGCTTTGACACGCTGATCACCGACCAGGGCCGCACCGCGACTGACGTGCGGATCGGAAGCTTTGCCGAGAGCGCCGTTCCTGACCAATCGCTTGCAGATGCCGTGTTTTCAGTAACAGATGCTGGCGGCACCACGCCGGTGGTTGACGGCCAGTTCGGCCCGGTGATCCTGCGGGTTGCCGAGATCACGCCGGAATCTTCTCAGAGTTTTGAAGAGGTCGAGCCGGAAATCCGTGAGCAGCTGGCGCTGGCGGAAGCCGCACAAGTGCTTCTTGACGTGCATGATTCCTATGAAGATGCGCGTGCCGGCGGGATGACGCTGATTGAGGCTGCAGCGCAACAGAAACTGACACCGGTGACGCTCGACGCCATTGACCGCAGTGGCCAGACACCCGATGGCACTGTGGTGAACAACATTCCGGAATCGCAAGCTCTGCTGAAGGATGCTTTCGAGACTGAAGTCGGGGTCGAGACTCCGCCAATCAATATCGGCGCGGAAGGCTTTGTCTGGTTTGAGGTGATTGACGTGACCCCTGCCCGCGACCGCACACTTGACGAAGTGCGCGACCGGGTTGTGACCGACTGGACAGCTATGAAAACATCCGAGGCGCTGGGCGCCAAGGCAGCTGAGATGAAGGAGCGCCTGTCAAAGGGTGCGGAGCTGTCGGCGATTGCCGAAGAGCTTGCCGTCGCGGTTGAAACCAAATACGCGCTGACCCGCGGCGACGCAGATGCGGTGTTTGGTGCGGCGGCCGTGGCTTCTGCCTTCTCTGGCCCCACGGGCCTTGTCGAAGTGGCCAATGACGCCTCGGGCGACAACCAGATCCTCATCAAGGTGACGTCGGTCAATGACGCCTCGACGGTAACGGCCGATGCGGTGTCGCAGGACCAGCGCCGGCAGGTGTCGCAGCAGATTGCCGACGACATTCTTGATCAGATGGTGGCCCGGCTGCAATCCGATTACGGGGTGTCGGTCAACCGTGAGCTGGCCGAACGCGCGCTGGCGTTTTAACGATCGGGACAACGGAGACCGAGCAACATGGCTGATCTCAAGTCATTCATCGCCAAGGTGGCTGAAGGTCAACCGCTGGACCGGCAGGAAGCCCGCTCGGCATTTGGCGTGATGATGTCGGGCGACGCCACGCCGTCACAGATCGGCGGCTTTCTGATGGCGCTCAGAGTGCGCGGCGAGAGCGTCGACGAGATATACGGCGCGGTCAGCGTGATGCGCGAGAAGATGTTGCCGGTCTCGGCACCTGCGGACGCGGTCGACATTGTCGGCACCGGCGGCGACGCCTCGGGGACTTACAACGTATCAACGGCTGCGGCGTTCATTACAGCCGGCGCCGGGGTCAAGGTCGCCAAACACGGCAACCGGGCGCTGTCATCCAAATCAGGCACGGCGGACGCACTGTCTGCGCTTGGGATCTCGCTGGAGCTCGACCCGAAGGGCATCTCGGCCTGTATCGATCAGGCAGGCGTCGGGTTTATGTTCGCGCCGGCGCATCATTCGGCAATGCGCCATGTCGGCCCGAGCCGGGTTGAGCTTGGCACACGGACGATTTTCAACCTGCTTGGCCCGCTCTCAAATCCGGCGGGTGTGAAACGGCAATTGCTCGGCGTGTTCTCGCCGCACTGGCTTGACCCGTTGGCGCAGGTGATGCGCGATCTTGGCTCGGAAACCGTCTGGGTTGTGCATGGCGATGGCCTGGACGAGATGACCACGACCGGTGTCACGCAGGTTTTTGCGCTGGAAAATGGCCAGATTCGCAATTTCGAAATCAGCCCGGAAGAGCTTGGCCTGGCAAGAGTGCCACTTGATCAGCTGAAGGGCGGCGACGGCGTGCACAATGCTGCGGCACTGAAGCGGGTTCTTGAAGGCGAGAAGAACGCCTATCGCGATATCGCCGTACTGAACGCTGCCGGCGCACTGGTGATCGCCGGCAAGGCGGAAGATCTCCGCAGCGCCATCACCATTGCGGCTCAGTCAATCGACAGCGGGGCAGCACTTGGAGCACTCGACAAGCTTGTCAGCGTCTCCCAGGCCCATGCGCCGGCGCCAAAGGCAAGCTGAGACCATGAGCGACATTCTGGCAAAAATCGAGGCCTACAAGCGCGACGAGATCGCTGCAGCCAAGGCAGCCATTCCACTTTCCGAGATCAAGGCACGCGCCCGCGACACCGATAGCCCCCGTGGTTTTGTCGCGGCGATCGAGGCCAAGAACCGCGCCGGTGGTTACGGACTGATTGCCGAAATCAAGAAGGCCAGCCCGTCAAAAGGCCTGATCCGGGCGGATTTCGACCCGCCATCGCTGGCGCGCGCCTATGAGGCCGGAGGTGCGGCCTGCCTGTCAGTGCTGACCGATGCGCCATCGTTTCAAGGCGCACCTGAATTTTTGAGCGCGGCAAAGGCCACCTGCGCCCTGCCCGCTTTGCGCAAGGATTTCATGTTCGACACTTACCAGGTGCAGGAAGCGCGTGCCTGGGGCGCAGACGCGATCCTGATCATCATGGCGTGTCTTGACGATGATGCCGCCAAACGGCTCGAGGACGAAGCTCACGGGCTTGGCATTGCGGCGCTGATCGAGGTGCATGACGAGGCCGAGATGGAGCGCGCACTGAAGCTTGAAAGCCGGCTGATCGGCGTCAACAACCGAAATTTGCGCACCTTCGAGGTGTCGCTGACCAATTCCGAGCGGCTGGCGCCAATGGTGCCCAACGACCGCATTCTGGTTGGCGAAAGTGGCATTGGCTCGTTTGCCGACTGCGAGCGGCTGGCCAAGAGCGGTATCAAGACCTTTCTGGTGGGCGAAAGCCTGATGCGCCAGGCAGATGTGACTGCGGCAACAAAAGCGCTGCTGACGGGCACGGCTTCAAACGCGGCGGGGAACTGAATGGCTGACGAAACAGCACCACGCCTGACCCATCTTGCCGAGGATGGCTCTGCCGCGATGGTCGATGTCGGCGACAAGTCCGATACCGTACGCATTGCCGAGGCGATTGGCCATGTCCGGATGAAGCCCGAGACACTTGAGCTGATCCTTGCAGGCAACATGAAAAAGGGCGACGTCATCGGGGCTGCGCGGATTGCCGGGATCATGGCGGCCAAGCAGACTGCCAATCTCATTCCGCTGTGTCATCCGCTGGCGCTGACCAAGGTGAGTGTCGAGATCGAACCCGATGAAGCCCTGCCCGGCTTGCGGGTTCGCGCCATGGCCAAGCTGACCGGCAAGACCGGCGTTGAAATGGAAGCGCTGACCGCTGTGTCGGTGACCTGCCTGACCATCTACGACATGGCCAAGGCTGTTGACCGGGGCATGGAAATCGACGGCATCAAGGTGCTGGCCAAATCCGGTGGCAAATCCGGAGACTGGACTTTCGACACGAAGGGGTAGAGCCGATGGCCTTGATGCCGGTTGACGAAGCACTCACACGGATACTGGACGGCGCAGCGCCGTTGAGTAAGCCCGAGATGCTGCCGCTGGCTGAAAGCTTTGGACGGGTTCTGGCACTCGATCTGCCAGCGCTTCGCACTCACCCGCCCTTCGCAGCCTCGGCCATGGACGGCTACGCCGTGCGCGCCGCTGACGCTGTCACAGGCGCAAAACTGAAGCTGCAAGGCGAATCCGCCGCCGGTCATGGCTTTGACGGACCGCTGGCTCCGGGATCAACAATCCGCATTTTCACCGGCGCGCCGGTGCCCGAGGGCGCCGACGCCATTGTCATCCAGGAGAACACCGAGCGTCTGGATGACGGCATTGTACTGATCAACGAAACGGCGGTGGCCAACCGCCATATCCGCCCCGCAGGCATTGATTTTACGGAAGGCAAGACCGGGCTTGAAAAAGGTCGCCTGCTGGATGCCGGTGCCATCACATTCGCGGCCGCCATGAACCATGCAGAACTGCCGGTGACCCGAAAACCCAGAGTCGCTATCCTTGCCACCGGTGACGAGCTGCGTATGCCCGGCCAGACACTGGGACCGGGACAGATCATCGCCTCCAACACATTTGGCGTTGCGGCACTGGCACGCGGCGCGGGTGCTCACGTGATCGATCTCGGCATCGCCATCGACCGGATGGAAGCGCTGGACGCGGCGCTTGATTCGGCAATTGCACAGCAAGCGGACGTGCTGGTGACTATTGGCGGCGCCTCCGTTGGCGATCATGACCTGGTGCAAAAGGCGCTGACAGGGCGCGGCATGGCGCTCGATTTCTGGAAAATCGCCATGCGTCCCGGCAAGCCGCTGATGTCGGGCAAGCTCGGTAATATGCGGGTGCTGGGACTACCCGGAAATCCGGCGTCGAGCCTTGTTTGTGCGCACCTGTTTCTCGAGCCGCTTGTGACGCGGCTGGGCGGATTGCAGGACCCGGATCGAATGCGAAAAGCTATATTGGCCACAGACTTGCCAGAGAACGATATGCGTCAGGACTACCTGCGTGGCGATCTTGAAACCAACGCCGAAGGCCAGCTTGTCGCCACCCCGTCGGCACGGCAGGATTCGTCACTGATGAAGGTCTTCGCCGATGCACGCTGCCTGATCATCAGACCGCCCTTCGCGCCACCCGCATCAGCCGGCTCACTCTGCGATGTGCTGGTTTTGCGCCCATGATGTTGTGCTGTTATATGTAATCAGGAATGACGGTATTTATCCGGGAATATGTGGGATTAAGCGCCAATATATCGGAAACTCCCCCGGTTGAGGAGACCAAACCGCGGTGCCAAATACGCCACCCTCGAATGGGTCGACTGGTTCAACAATCGCCGCCTGCTGGAACTGATCGGAAATATTCCACCAGCAGAAGCCGAAGCAAACTTCTACGCCGCTCTGGAAAGACCAGACATGGCCGCATAACTTAAACCAAACAGCCTCCGGCAAATCTAGGGCGGTTCAGCAAGGCCATGAACCGGAACCGGTGCATGGCCTTGCTGAACCGCAAACGATCAGATGATCACCTGCAAATACGGGTTGTCATCGACCAGGATCCTGAGCGCATCGTGGCCCGGAGCCGACGAGAATTCGGCAATTGACAGGAAACTCTCGTCATTGGCTGCGCCGTCGATGTCGACCGTCAGGAATTTGCCGTCGGTCCTGACATAGTCGCTGGCATTGAAGGCATTGACCGGCTGGGAACCGAGAAGCGCTGAAAGATCTATCACATCGCCCCCGCCAAAATTGTAGTCGGCGATCAGGTCGTGAATGCCAAGCCCAGCATCGGATAGAGCATCTGCATCGAAAATGAAGATGTCCGGGCCAACGCCGCCGGTAAGTATATCCTTGCCGAGGCCGCCAATGAGTGTGTCGCGGCCGACACTCCCGAACAGAATGTCGTTCCCGTCCAAACCCGTCAGGATATTCCCACCATCATCTGCAGCCGCATTCATATACGCGTATGTCGCGAACTGGTCCGTGGTTGCGCTGCCGTTCGCATGAAGTGTGGTGTAGGAAAATAGATAACCATCCGCTGTGCTCATACCCGTGATCAAACCGGGACTAAAATCTGTCTCGATTCGGAAATAAGTTCCCCCGGAGTAACTTGCTCTGACCCCCGGCACGTCGTTCATCGTATTGACCAGATTGTGAGCGGCATTGTTAAAATGTTGCCAAGCGGAGCCAGAAGGGTCTGTGTAGGTCGCCGAGTAGGCCACGCCGTTGATCGTGATTTGAATGAATTCACTTGCGTCGAGAACGCCAAAAGCACCGAAGCCAGCAATACCAGTAGTACCGTCGTATAAAGAATGTTCAAGACGTAACCCTGTGATCCACGGCACAGGGATATCCGCGCTATTGTCTACTTCAGCTGAGATGGTGAAGGCATGTTCCTTACCCGACGAAGCGGTCAATATCACCACCTTCGCATCGTTCAGATTTTCAGCCCACCCAACGCCCTTGGTGGCCAGGCTGTTGGCGAGAGTGACACCGCTCACGCTGACCGCCTTCAGCGCATCATAAACGTTCTCTGCTGTCCGCGCAGTTGACGGAACCGTGTGGCTGTAGACGACGCCATCCACCGTAATCGACACCACATCTCCGGTATCGTAATTATTGTCGAAATTCAGGACTGAGACTTGCGATTGCGGGAACACAATCGTGCGGGCTACAAGGATATCAGCCGCATTCGTTCCATTCAGATAGCGGCCCCAATAGCTGCTATCTATGTGTGTGAACGTGACAGACCCGATGGTCGTCGATGAACCATCCGAAACAGTGTAGTTGAAGCCCCCGCCGCCTCCTGCGTAGCCGAAAGCAATGTTCACCGCTTCGGTGCCCCCCCCGGGACCATAGTCCAGAACCAAGCTGGTGGAGACCCCACCGTCGTTGCCGGTCGCTGTAATATCAAGCGGGCCGTGACCTCCGGTATCATTCGCCAGCAGCGCCCACTCCGGAATCAAGATGCTGCCGCCGAAACGGCTGGTGCTGACGATCACATTGTCGGCATTGGCAACCAGCGGCTCATCAACATCCGTCACAGTCACGGTAACCGGCACAGTGGTGACATTATCAGCCCCGCCATGATCATCGACTTTGATGGTGAGGCCGATGGAGGGGTCCGCGTCGGCATTTTCCGCTTCAAAATCAAGGCTCATGCCCGGCTTGAGGCGCAGCTCGTAAGTGCCGGGTTGGCCGACGATCGTGCCGACGGCAGCGACAATCTCGAACCGCCCATCCACTTCATTGGCGGCGTCAAGAACCTGGAACGTGATGCCACCGGCGGTGTCAGCATCACTCAGATTGAAGCTGCCAATCAACACGCCAACATCGTTTTCTGCAATCGCGCCATCAACAAGACCAGTGAGCACCGGCGCGTCATTGGTGCCGATAATGGTGAAGGTGAGTGGCTGCGCGGTGGATGTCACTGTGCCGTCGGAAACGCCGATATCATAGGTGACTTTCAGCGTCTCTCCCGCGGCCAGGAAGTCAAGCGAAGCCACTGAGGGATCCCAAGTGTAGCTGATATCGACGGCACCGCCATTGGAGACCGCTGTTCCCAGCACCAGTTTGCCCGAAGCAAGCGCGGTTACGAGCCCCGCTGGTATTGACCCCACCAGGCCGCCGCTTCGGATGAGGACCGGCACGCCGGCAAGCGCGGTCAAGGTGTCGCCGATATCAGCGTCAATGACAGACAGGGTCCCGGTGACCGGAGCAATATTCTGTGCCGATGCGTCCGGCGCCTCATCAATCGCAGCCGGCTGCGCGACCGGCGCAATCGCCGGCGCATCATTGACCGGATTGACCACCACATCGAATGTCCTGGTGGCCGTCGCGCTATCCCTGGCGGGACCGGTGGACAATGTCGCGGCGTCTGTGGTGGTGACCGACAATGTCAGTGTGAACGTGCCGCTGGCGTCTGCCGGCGCCTGGAATGTCAGCGCCGACAGGTTCCAGCCGGTGATGTCTATATCCGCACCGGTCGAAACAAGGCTGTTGACCCCGTCCGAGACCGTCGCCCCGGACGGCGTGCCCCTGACCAACATTTCAGTGATCGTCTCCGAGCCGTCGGTGTCGGTCAGCGTCACTGACAGCGGTGACAGCGCGATCGCCGTGTCCTCATTGCCGGTAATCGCCGGATGCGGCAGTTCGAACCGGCCGAAAAACACCTCGCCCGAGCCCCCGCCACTCCAGACCGACACCAGCGTGCCGTCAGCAAGCACGACGGTCATCTCGCCGCCAAACAGGCTATCGCCAAACTGGTGGCCTGCTGTGATCTGGTTCAGCCGGAACTCGGTGCCCACTGCAGTGCCCGACACATCATAGCGCTGGCCATAGACGCCATAACCGTCGCCATCCTGCTCTAAGCTCGACCAGGTGACAACAAAACCGCCATCGGCGAGCCCGGTCACGCTTGATAGAAACTGGCTTGAGGCCGTGGTGCTATTGATCCGGAATTCGCCACCCGATGCGTTCCCGGATACATCATAGCGCTGGCCGTAAATGCCCCACCCATCACCATCCTGTCCATAACTCGACCAGGTGACGACGAAACCGCCATCGGCGAGCCAGGTCACGCTCGAATTGTCTTGGGCCTCATCGGTATGCGTATTGATCTGGAACTCGGCACCCGATGTGTTGCCGAATGCATCATAGCGCTGGCCGTAAATGCCGGCTTTGCTGCCGTCCTGTGCAATACTCGACCAGGTGACAATGAAGCCGCCGTCAGGCAGCCCGGTCACGCTCGAATTGTCCTGCCTGGAAGCCGTCGAACTGTTGACCTGGAACTCGCCACCCGACGAGTTGCCGGACGCATCATAGCGCTGTCCGTAGATGCCGTAATCGTCTCCGTCCTGCTGATTGCTCGCCCATGTGACGACGAAGCCGCCGCCGGCCAGTGCGCTCACGCTCGAATGGGTCTGCCAGTCGACCGTGGTGCTGTTGCCCCGGAATTCTCCGCCCGTTGCGGTACCGCTGGCGTCATAGCGCTGACCGTAGATGCCTTGACCGTCGCCATCTTGGAGATTGCTCGTCCACGTGACGACGAAGCCGCCGCCGGCCAGTGCGCTCACGCTCGAATGGGTTTGCGAATGGGCAGTGGTGCTGTTGACCCGGAACTCGCCGCCCGTTGGGGTTCCGCTGGCATCATAGCGCTGGCCGTAGATGCCTTGACCGTCGCCATCCTGTAGATTGCTCGTCCACGTGACGACGAAGCCGCCATCGGCCAGGGCCGCGATATTGGCAAACATCTGCGTGTTCGCTGTGGTTGTGTTGACCTGCACATCGCCGCTGACCGGTGTGGGATCGCCGGAGACATCCGGTCCAACGACAATCACCGCCCCGTCGGCCACAGGCGCGACATCGACATCAATCGTGCCGGTGACCGCAGGTGCCGTGCCATCACTGACCGAATAGGCGATCTCGGCTTTACCGGAATAATCAGCAGTCGGCGCAAAGCTCATCCCGGCAAGCGCCGCATTGATGTCGGCCACCGAGCCGGTGAAGGTCATGGTCGCGTCCGCAGCTCCGTCACCCGAAGTGAAGCTCAGCCCGGCGAGGCCCGACAAGGTGATCGCGCCATGGTCCGCGGTCAGCGTCACGGTGAGCGTGCCGCTGTCGACATCGGCCACGCTGAAATCATTGATGATCAGAGTGGTGTCTTCATCGGTCTTTTGTACCGCGACAGATGCTGCAACCGGCGCATCATTGACCGGATTGACAAGGACACTCAAGAACAGGCTGGTCGAGGCCGTGGAACTGGCGGGGCCGGTCGACAGCACCGCGGTGTCGGTGACATGGGCAGTCACCGAAAGCGTGAACGTGCCGCTGTAGTTGAGCGGCGGAGTTATGGTCAGCGCGGTGGTATTGAACGCGGCAATCTCTGCCGGATCACTGATCACCCACTTTCCGAGATTAGCACCCGCGCCGGCTGTACCCACCGAGAATGTTGCCCCCTCCGGATAGCCCGACAGCACCAGTGACGTGACCGCCTCGGAGCCGTCGGTGTCGGTGCCGGTCAACGCCACTGACAGCGGCGAAAGCACGACGGCTGAATCTTCGTTTCCGATGATCGGCTGCGGCAGCTGGAACAGCCGCTGCTCGATTTCGAGATCATCCTGATTCCACACGGCGACGAGCACACCATCGGCCGTCACCGCGACACCCGAACCGGTAAGGGCCGCATTGTTGGCTTGATGCCCGCCTACATCGGCATTGAGCCGGAACTCGCTGCCGATGCGGCTGCCGTCAATGGCGAAGCGCTGGCCATAGACACCCCAACCGGAGCCGTCCTGACCCAGGGACAACCAGGAAACGAGATAACCGCCGCCTATCGCCACAACCGACGGATAGTCCTGATCGTTGAAGGTGTAGGTATTGACCTGCGTCTCTGCGCCTTGCGGCGTGCCATCGCTCAAGTAGCGCTGCGAATAGATCCCGGTGCCGTTGCCGTCCTGTCCGTTGGACGACCAGGTGATGACATAGCCGCCATCAATCGCAGCCACTGAGGAATTGGTCTGCTGGTCGGCGACGGTGGTGTTGGCCCGCGTCACGATGCCCTGCGGCGTGCCATCATTTGCGTAACGCTGGGAATAGACCCCCCAGCCATCGCCATCCTGCCCGAAGGACGACCAGGTGACGACATATCCACCTTCAATCCCCGCCACCGACGAGTATTCCTGGCCAAAGGTCACACTGGTGATATCGACCGCTGTCTCGCTGCCCTGCGGCGAGCCATCATTTGCGTACCGCTGGGCATAAATCCTGTAGTCACCGAGCGTCCCCGCCGACCAGGTGATGACATAACCGCCATCAAACGCAGCCACTGAGGAGTAGAACTGGTTGCCTGCGGTGGCTGTGTTGACCCGTGTCTCGCCGCCTTGCGGCGTGCCGTCGCTTGCATAGCGCTGGGAATAGATCCCCCAGCCGCTGCCATCCTGCCCAAGGGACGACCAGGTCACGACATAGCCGCCATCAATCGCCGCCGCAGTGGCATAGTCTTGACTGCTCGCAACTGTGGCGTTGACCCGTGTCTCGCCACCCTGCGCCGTGCCATCGCCTGCGTAACGCTGCGAATAGATGCCCTGTTCGCTGCCATCCTGCCCGTAGGACGACCAGATGATGACATAACCGCCATCAATCGCCGCCACCGAGGAATTGTGCTGTTGGCTCACGGTATATGTGTTGACGGCAACGTCACCACTGAGCGGGGTCATGTCTGTGGCCGGACCGGTGATCTCCACGCCGTCGGTCACCGGCGCGACATCGACATCGATGCTGCCGGTGACCGACGGTGCAATGCCGTCGCTGACCGAATAGGCGATCGCCGCCTGGCCGGAATAATTGGCCGCCGGCGCAAAGCTCATGCCCGCCAAAGCCGCGTTGATGGCGGCCGCCAAGCCGGTGAAGGTCATGGTCGCGTCCGCAGCGCCATCGCCTGTGGCAAAGATCAGCCCGGCGAGGCCCGACAAGGTGATCGCGCCATGGTCCGAGCTCAGCGTCACGGTGAGCGTGCCGCTGTCGACATCCGCCACGCTGAAATCATTGATCGCCACGCTCACGTCTTCATCGGTCGAGGGCACGGCAACAGGTGCTGCAACCGGCGCATCATTGACCGGCTTGACCACCACATCGAATGTCTTTGTCACGGGCGCGCCGATGGCGCTGACGGCACCGGTGGACAGCGTCGCCGTATCGGTCGTCACCACCGACAATGTCAGCGTGAACGTGCCGCTGGCGTCGGCTGGCGCCTGGAATGTCAGCGCCGAGAGGTTCCATCCGGTGATGTCGATTACCACTCCGGTCGAAACCACGCTATTGACCCCATCCGAGACGGTTGCGCCGTCGGGCGCGCCCGAGAGCAGCAGCTCGGTTATCGTCTCCGAGCCGTCGATGTCGGTCAGCGTCACCGTCAGCTGTGACAGCGCGATTGCCGTATCCTCATTGCCGGTAATCGCCTGCGGCAGTTCGAACCGGCGGATGAAGACCTCTTCCGCGCCATCCCCGGTCCAGACCGATACCAACGTGCCGTCCGCAAGCACAACGGTAGTCTCGCTGCTATAATCGTTTTCACCAATCTGCTGGGCTACTGTGACCTGGCTCAGCCGGAACTCGGCGCCCACGGCGTTGCCCGACGCATCATAGCGCTGGCCGTAGACGCCGCTACCGTCCTGCCCATTGCTTAACCAGGTGACAACGAAGCCGCCGCCGGGGAGCCCGGTCACGCTCGACAGGAACTGGCTTGAGGCGGTCGTGGTATTAACCCGAAACTCACTCCCGGATTCCGCGCCCGACGCATCATAGCGCTGAGCGTAGATGCCCCAGCTGCTGCCGTCCTGCCCATCGCTCGACCAGGTGACGACGAAGCCGCCGTCGGGCAGAGCCGCCACGTTTGAAACGTCCTGGCCGCTGGCCGTATGGGTATTGACCTGGAACTCACCGCCCACGGCGTTGCCCGGCGCATCATAGCGCTGGCCGTAGATGCCGTAGCCGTTCCCGTCCTGCTCAAGACTCGACCATGAGATGACGAAGCCGCCATCGGCCAGAGCCGCCACGCTTGAAAGATCTTGTTGGCCTGCCGTATGGCTGTTGACCTGGAACTCACCGCCGGATGGGTTGCCCGGCGCATCAAAACGCTGGCCGTAGATGCCCCAGCCGCTGCCGTCCTGCCCAGAACTCGACCAGGTGACGAGGAAGCCGCCATCCGGCAAAGCCGTCACGCACGACTGGTGTTGCGTGTAGGTCGTATGGCTGTTGAGCTGAAACTCAACGCCGAATGGGTTGCCCGACGCATCATAGCGCTGGCCGTAGATGCCCCGGTTGCTGCCGTCCTGCCCATTGCTCGTCCAGGTGACGACGAAGCCGCCGCCCGGCAAAGCCGCAACGCTTGAATAAACTTGGTCGCTGGCCGTATGTGTATTGACCCGGAACTCACCGCCGGATGGGTTGCCCGGCGCATCATAGCGCTGGCCGTAGATGCCGTAGCCGCTGCCGTCCTGCCCAAAACTCGACCAGGTGACGACGAAGCCGCCATCGGCCAGAGCCGCGATATTGGCATATTCCTGAGCGTTTTCCGTTACCGTATTGACCTGCACATCGTCGCTCAGCGGCGCCGGATCGGCCGAGACATCCGGACCGGTGGAAATCACCACGCCGTCGGCCACCGGTGCGACATCGATATCAATCGTACCCTTGACCGCCGGTGCCGTGCCATCGCTGACCGTATAGTCGATTCCCGCCTGGCCGGAATAATTGGCCGCCGGCGCAAAGCTCATGCCCGCCAGCGCCGCGTTGATGTCAGCCACCGAACCGGTGAATGTCATGGTCGCGTCCGCAGCGCCGTCGCCTGCGGCAAAGCTCAGCCCGCTGAGGCCTGACAGGCTGATCGCGCCATGGTCCGAACTCAGCGTCACGGTCAGCATGTCGCTGTCAACATCCGCCACGCTGAAACCGGTGATGATCAGAGTGGTGTCTTCATCGGTCAAGGGCACGGCGGCGGACATAGTGACTTCGGGGGCATCGTTCGTGCCATTGATGGTGATGGTGACATCTTGCGCAACGGTGCCGCCATTGCCGTCGGCAAGGTTGACGGTATACCTCAATTCAAGGTGTTCACCTTCCGCAAGGTAATCGAACGCGTCGATGCCGGCATCAAAGGTCCAGTTGACCGTGCCGGTGTTCGACAGGCTGTCAATAAGGACGCCCGAATTTGGTCCGAACATCGCCAGAAGCGCCGCCGTGTCAGGCGTAGCCGCATCGGAATCATTCCCCGACGTCGCGACCGTCACTCCGGTGATCGTCACGATATCGCTGGTGTCGACATCGGCCACATCAAACGAACCTGCGGTCGACAACGCGCCTTCGGTTTCAGCCAGGGTTTCGGAAACATCCGTCACAGACGAAATCACCGGCGCATCATTGGTGCCTATGATGTTGACAGTGACATTCTGCGCAAGGATGCCTCCATGGCCGTCGTCAACCGTGATGGTGAAGTCCAAAATCAGATAATCACCTTCGCCCAGGAAATCGATATCCGCATTGGTGATGTCATAGTTATAGCTGACCTCACCAAGGCCATCACCGAAGGTCGAGTTGTCCACGCCATCAACGGTATCCGTCAAGCTGAAGGCATTGAGAAGCGCATCTGTCTGCGCAGTCGACAGTGTCGAGCCATTGGCCAGCCATATCCCGCTCACCGTCCGGGCAGTCACCGTTGCCGACGGCTCATCCGTCAGATCAACATCGGTGAATATTAAAGAACCAGTCCTAAGGCCCGGGTCGGCGTCGGCGAGCGGTGACGCGTCCGCGCTTTCGGTGAAGCCCATATAGACATTTGCTCCAACTTCCCGTGGCGCATCATTGGTACCATTGACAGTGATTGTCACGTCCTGCGCGGCGGTGCCGCCATGGCCGTCATCGACAGTCACCGTGAACGTCAGCACCAACTGGTCGTTCTCGCCCAGAAAGTCGATCGCCGCGTTGGTGGCATCATAGGTCCAGGCAATCTCGCCGGCGCCGTCGCCATGGCTCGAATTGGACACGCCATTGACAGCGTCGAGGCTGAAGGCATCGAGCAGCGTGGTTTTCTGGCCAGCCGTCAGCGTGTAGCCATTGGCAAGCGTCGCCATAGTCAGTTCGCTGCCGGTCACCGACGCCGTCGGCTGGTCGGACAGATCGACATCATCAAAACTGATCGTGCCCTTCACAGCGGCCGGATCTGCATCCGTTGCAGGCGCCAGATCAGGCTGTTCATCAACCGTGCCCGACTGCGCGCCAGAGGTGATCGCCGGCTGATCATTGGTGCCGGTGATAACGACCACGATCTGCTTGACGGCCGAAGTGTCGTTGCCTGTGGTGCTGTCATCCTGGACAGCCACATCATAGGTGATGGTCAGCGTCTCGCCGACGGCCAGGAAGTCCAGTGCATTGTCAGCGACCGTGTAGGTCCAGTCAGCGGTATCTCCGCCCTGATCCACCGCGGCGATCACCAGCGCGCCCGGATCAACCGCCGGGATGGCACCGCCCGACCAAACTGCCGAGACAAATGTCTGACTGGTCGTGTGCGTATCGGTCAGATCGACATCGGAAAGAACGATCTGCCCCGTCGCCGTCAGCGGCGTAATAGCCCCCGTCGTGTCGGTCTGTTCGGTGATCGTGTCTGCAAGCGACGAAGTCGCCTCGATCACCGGTGCATCATTGGTGCCGGTAACCGTGACCGTCACTGTCTGCGTCACCGAGAAGATGCCGTCATTGATGCGGACATCGAAGGACAGCGTGATGACTTCGCCGCTAGCGAGGAAATCCACCGCGTCATTGCCGACAAAATAAGTCCAGCCGATGGAGCCACCGGCAGCCGTTGTTGATTCAACCGTGATCCCGCCTAGCGTATCCAGACTGAAGCCCGCAAGCAGCGCATCAAGCTGCGCCGCATTCAGCGTTCCGCCACCATTGAGCGCCTGTGACATCGCTGAGCGGGATGCCACTTCGGCCGTGCGTGTTTCGCCGAAATCCGGATCGAAGAAGCTGATCCAGCCCCTGGCGGCAACCGGATCGGCGTCGACGCTGCCTGGATTATCATCGGATTCGACAATTCCACCAGCGGACACACCGCCGGTCAGAACCGATACGATATTGCCGGCATCCTCAAGCACACCGGCCCCTTCGTTTTGGCCATCTTCGCCCGAGGTGTCGCCAAGCAACCCCAATGCCGCAACTGGGTCCCCGGCTATCGAGGCTCCGCTGGAATCCTCGAATTCCCCGCCCGACCCGGCTGGTGCCTGTGGCGAGACCGAAAGCGTGTTGCCCGGGCCGGCAGCGACATTGAACCCGTTCGCATCCAGCGCAGCGACCAGCACCTCCTGCGGCAATTCGATATCGCCTATGATGAAGGTGGGTATGTTCAGCGCCCCGCCAACGATCCGGATCTGCGATCCGTCCGGTTGAAGCAACAGCAGGTCATCGCCATCACGCGTGATGTCCTCGATGCTCACCGTGCCGGAAAGCGTGACCCTGTTGTCGCTGTCGGGGACCACAATGCTGATCCCGGGTACCGCCGGACTGGACGATGAGGAACCGTCCGTCCCGGATCGGGTGCTTGCCTGCGCCAGCAAGATGGCCTCACTGCCGTAATCGGCCTCCAGGTTTTCAAGAACGGCTTCCGATTGATCAAAACTGCGATCTTCAGTCATGGCAGGCCTCCCACATGATGCTCATCCGTCCTCAACCACTCGGATTCAGGCCCAGCCCGCTATTTACGGTGGGACACGCAGCGATGTCAGACGCCGCGCCGAGGGTCAGAAACGAACCAGAGTCGATGCCGAATGAAAGCCGTGCCGTGCCGCCGGAGCATATCTGCCTCCAGGCGACCGGCTGCCCCACATGGTGCGTCACTTCGCTGCCATGTCCTTCAATCTGTTGCCGGAAATCATCCAGGCAAGCCTGCTGCTTGACGCCGGAGGCGGCTACTCGTGGAAGCGGAATGATTTCATCCACATTTGACCAGCCGGACTTCCTTGATGAAGCTTGCGGAGCGCTTGCAACGCCGCAAATCAGGATCGAAAGAGCAGTGCTCGCAAGGGCAGCAGGCGGACGCATGGTACAAAAGGCCTCATTCGGAAATACTCCTCCGGCGTAACAGCCTTTTCCGATGGCCTGAAGTCACCGCGTCTCATGGGACGTCAGTGCGTCTCAGGGCGATGTCGATTTTTTCAAATGTGGGAATTTGATCTCAGGTCATTCGCCGCAGGCCACGCAAATCCGTGGGGCTTGCTCCGAAGCGGCGGCGAAATTGCCGCGAGAAATTTGCGGTATCGTAGAGCCCGCAAGCAACAGCGATATCGGCAATTGAGGCGCCATGCTCTGCCTGTTCGATCATCTGGCGCGCGCGCTCAAGGCGCAGGTCGCGGATGTATTCGGCGACGCCGTAGCCCTCTGCGGCGAACAGCCTGTAGAGCGCAGCTCGCGAGCATCCCAGCGCCTTGGCGAGGTGATCCACGCCCAGCCTTGGTTCAGCGAAATGCCGGTCGATATAGGAAAACGCTGTATTCAGAAGCATCGGCTCCATCGACCGATCGGAGCTGGAGGGCTCTGCCCCCTTTAGCGCCAGAAGCGCGAGCTGGGTAGCCTGATCGAGCAAAAAAGACCGGCCTTGAACTGAAACCGACCCGCCATTCCTGGCAATGGACATGAAATGATCGCGCAGAATCGGCCGCAGCGGTGACAGTGCTAACCGACGCGCCATGTTGGAAGGCACGTCGAGCTGCTCCCCAAGCACGGCCTGGGCCAACTCGCGCTTGACTGAGAGATAGATTACCCGGTGATCGCTCCACACCACTTTCGAAGGTCGGCTTGCGTCGTAGACGAACATGCTTCCCGACGCGGACGAAACAGGTATATCGCCTTCGTGCTCGGCTTCTCGTTTGCCCCGCACCACGAGACCAATGCTGATGCTGTCCAATCCGTCCTGCTCCACATGTCGGTGGGACCGCCCGCCAGAAATCGCAGAAGATCGGGTCTCGTAAAAGTCGCCGCGCTCACGGATCAAAGCACGGGCCGCGGCCTTGAAAAGGCGCTCACCGTCGGGTGGCAAAGCGTCCGGTTCAAAATCCGGAAAGGCAAAACTTCGCCAGAACTGATAGGCCTCATGACACCGTACCGATTCCGTGGAAACTGCGATTTCCAGCGGCGTATCTGGCCAACCATGAATATCGGCGCGCCACTTTCCGCTTTCCGGGCGCCAGTTCCAAGCACTCATGCCTTATCCCTTATCCCTGTTCCCAAAGAGGTGGCGACGGTCCAGATTGCTTCTTTGAAGACACATGTATAATACATATCGAAACTTGCATCCTCAATAAACTTTATGTGCGCCCAAGTGAAACACAGAGTTTTATTACCGTTAATCCTGACACAGGCCCTGAGTGCTTTCAACAGCAACCAGTTGCGGGCTGTGCTGTTGATACTTGTGAGCTTTCGTGGTTTGCGGGCCTTCGGTCTGTCTGCAGAAACAACGGTCGGTCTGAGCACGATTTTTGTTGTTGCTCCCTATGTGATCTTGTCCATCCCGGCCGGCAGGATCTGCGACCGGTTTTCCAAAACGCTTGTTCTACGGTGCTGCAAAGGTTTTGAAATTGCCATTTTCGTCGTCGCAGCGCTCGGCCTTTACAGTCAGAGCGTTCCGCTGATCCTGCTCTGTCTGCTGATGACCGGTGTGGAAGCCGCGATTATGGGACCGGCGAAACTGAGCGTGATACCGGAGCTTGCCGGGACCGAACATCTGGTTTCCGCCAATGCCTGGATGAGCGCGACCAACACCGCTGCCATTCTCTTCGGGGTGATTTCCGGCAACCTTCTCATCACCAACGATGTGCCGATTTCCATCATCGCGGTTGCGGGCATCGCCATCGCTATTGCCGGATTTGTCTCCAGCCTCTTGATTCGGTCCACCACTGCCAGCGCGCCACGGCTTTCGATGAAAGCGGGCGCTTTTGCACTGGATTTTGCAACCTCTTTCTCCTGGCTGAAACGAGTTCCCCTGGCGATCGCTCCAATCGCCGGCATCAGCTGGTTCTGGTTTCAGGGCGCGGTGAACACGACGCTGTTTCCGCTTTATGTCAAACAGGCCGTCGGGCAGCCGGAAAGCCTGGTCGTGGCGCTGTTTGTCGTCGCATCGGCCGGCGTGGCGGCGGGCGCTTTGCTTTGCCGGATGGCGGGCGACAGGATCCAGTCCGCAAGTGTGCCGCTGCTGGCGTTTGCGCTCGCCGCGATATCAGGTGCTGACCTTGGCTTCAACGGATTGACCTCTGTGCCAGGCTCCGCCCTGCGCGTGCTAGCCGATATCTTTCTGCTTGCGATCGCCACGGGATTCTACATCGTTCCGCTTGCGGCCGCGCTCCAGGCTGTCGCGCCGGAAACCGAGCGCGCCCGTTTCATAGGACTTTGCAACACAGTGATCGGCTTCGCCATGATCCTTTCCGGGTCTACGGTTATTCTTGCGCTCAATCTGGATATCGAGATCGGTCAGATGTTTTTCTACGGCGCCGTGATATCGGGACTGATAGCGTTCATAACGCTGTCTAATTCGCTGCGGGCGCTCCAAATACATCTGAAACCGGAACAGTAGGCCGGCCAACCGGGTTTCGTCGCTATGTCCAGCGGGACGCGTGGAAGTCTGCTTGATTGGGCCGCATCGCGGCTCATAGAAGATCCATTCAACAAGGCGGTGCAATCCTAAACTGTTGCCGTAAACGCCAAACTGAAGTTCACACCATCTATTTCCTTACTTTTAGCCCTTATGTTTGAGGAAATTATCAAGCTGATATGGCGGAGGGGACGGGATTTGAACCCACGTTACGGTCTCCCGCACGCCGGCTTTCAAGACAGGTGCCTTACACCGCTTGGCCACCCCTCCGGTTGATCGGGATCTGCGAATACTGCTGACATCAGCGCCCGCTGTCAGGTTTGGCGGATGACGATCCGATATTGCCGGACAATCCAAGACAGGTCCGTTCAATCGAATAGCGGCCTGACATTCACTTTTTTGAGATGAAGTCGTCTTGATCTTGGGCCACCGCGTAGGTCTGGCCTTGAACCAGCTCCGGTTCATGACCAGAGCAGGGAGATCAGATGGTCACCGACGACGGTGTCACATCATCGTCAACCAGGATCCTGAGCGCGTCCGCACCCGGAGCGGTGGAGAACTCGGCGATCAGGTCCTGTATGCCGAGCCCTGCATCCGCCAGCGCATCGGCGTCAAAGACAAAGGTATCGGCCCCTGCCCCGCCTGTCAGCTCATCAGAGACTGCACCACCGTTGCGGATGTCGTCACCCGCTCCGCCGAACAGGACGTCATCGCCGCCAAGGCCCAGAAGGCTTGCACCGGCACCATCGACCACGACAAGCATGTCCGCTTAGGCCGTTCCAGCCGCATTGAATAGCCCCAAATTTTCCAGACACCCTTGGTTTTCATTTTCTGCTGCCGTTCGAAGTACGCCATTGCCTCTTTTAAGATGTCGCGCTCCTGCGTCACACGTGCCAGTTCAAGCTTCAGCCGCCGGACTTCGCCAGCCTGTGCGTCCAAGGACCCGTCCCGAGAGTGTGATTTCGCAAACCGCTTCTTCCACGCATAAAGTGAATGGGAACTGACACCCAATCGCTTTGAAACCTCCGCAACCGGATAACCGCGCTCAACGATCTGATGAACAGCATCGCGTTTAAAATCGTCACTGAATTTGGCTGTGCTCATGATGGCCTCCTTGCCTCAAATTCAGGGAAGAAGGCGTCTACGAATCTAGGGGCTATTCACCCATGTACCCAGATCCTCGCAAAATTCCTCAACCGGAGCATAGAGGCGATAGACCATGTCCGCGATCATGCTGACATGGTTCTTTCCACTCGCGTAATCGATCGCCCGCAAGAGGCCTTCAAACATGCCTTTGACGTTTTTGCTCGCTGCGGTTATTTCGCAATAAGTGCCCTTCAATTCCCGCGCCACGTGCCACAAGGCGCAAGTCTTGCCGGTGCCAGGTCTGCCAGTCAACCGAACTGGAAATCCGACGTTGAGGCTTGTCTGAGCGGCCTCGCGAACGATCCGCATTGTTTCCGTCTCTACAGCGCTGTCCGGGTATGATTGACATCGGTCATGACCCACCCCTTCGGCCCTCGTTCATTTGAGCGAAGATCGCAGACGTTTCCGCGTTCTTTCGGCGAAGCTCTTCATCCTGCTCCGGGCGTGACCGCCGCTCGATTTCGACGAGAGGCAGCGCCCGTTGCCGCGGACCAGGCCGCGCGACCGAAATAATTGCGCCCGGTTCATTTGGGACAACAGGGACCTGCTTTTGATCGTAGGCGATCAACTCGGCTCCGACATTGATGTCGGGGACTGATTTTGCGAGCGTGGTGAGAGCCTTGTTGCGAATGGAGACACGACGGGAGCTTTCCTGCGCACCGCGATCATCGAAGGCGCGATCAGCGACAGCAACACCTATCTCGTTACCGCGCTCATCGGTTACCAGCAATTCGGCAAAGCCATGATATTTGGGGATATGAACGATCACGGCACGACCGAAAGCGGTATTCAGAACCGTTATCGACGTAAAGAAACTGCGGAACGCCAAAGGCCGGATGCTGGCACATATTGACGAAACCGGTGATGATATCGCAGTTGCGCACGCCTCCCCGCTCCGTGAACGGGATCAGCTCGCAAAAGACGCGGTTAGTGGCGATATCGTGAAATGCGATCAGCTTCGGTGTGGAATAGGTCCCATCGGGCCGCGCGACGTAAACGTTGATATGGTGGACATCCATGACCACCACCTCCATGGGCTCCAACCCTGCGGTTGTACGCCGGATACGCGGCTTGTCGTCCTCGCTCGCCTTCCGGTCTTTTCGGTGCCGGGCGACCGCCTTGAACTGCGCCTCTACCTGGATGAAGGCTGCGGGAATATGAAAAACCTTCGCTTCCCGTTGAGGATCGTTGACGCGGAAGCCATGGGCTCCGGTGATGGCAATCAGCTTTTCGGAGGCAAGAACGCGGGTCTGTTTGAATTGCCCGTCGCCTTTGATCAGCCCGCGCACATATGCTTTGAGATCATCTTGAATGGTTGCCTTGATCCAATCATTGAAAGGGACCGCATTCGTCCAGGCGCGGCTGATGAATACCCTTCTTACACCCTTGTCACTGCGAACCTTGCCGCCAAGGGCATGAATGCCACCGCGCTCATATTGCTCGATCCAGCGGTAAAGGACGGACTTACAGAGAAGTTGACACTTGCCTTTCCAGTTCAGGCGTTTCGTGCCGTCAAGGCTGGCGATTTCACGACCGCGTTCGGTCAAGCCTTTGGAATGGGCGAGTGCGGGCCGAATCACAACGTAAATCCATGTCCGTTTGCGTTGTGCGCCTTCGCCTACACGGGTCTTTGAAGGGCATTCAAACGGTCTTGCAAATTGGACGGAAGGCTTGAAACCTTCACCTGATATTGAAGGCCCGCATTGCCGCCACCGCCTTCTATCGTGCGGACTTCCAGTGCTCAAAGCCATCCAAAACCGTTCCAAGAAAGTGGGTCCGCAATAGGTTTACCAATCGACAGATTACGGAACTCACCCCGTTCGGCGATTTCCCAAAAAGCTCTTTAATTACAACGACTTCATATTTAATCGGGATTGAGCAAATTCGCAGGCCTCCCAATATTGGATTGGGATCTTCGGTTCCTTAATGGAATCAAACGATTAGGCCGTTTTCGTTCCCGAATATGTATCGCAATTGTGCGTGCTCCGTTCCCGTTTATGTTTCGCGCCTCCAGTTCTTTCATTGTTTCTTTACCCCTTGCGGAACACAAATGGAACATGATACCTAAGTTCTGGTTTTGTTTCATTCCGACCATCGGGCCGGTCACCGGGGTAAATATTCAATGTTGACGCGCAAACAGCACGAGCTTCTTCTTTTCATCAACGAGCGGATGAAGGAAAGCGGAATTCCGCCTTCCTTTGACGAGATGAAGGATGCGCTTAATCTGGCGTCCAAATCCGGCATTCACCGGCTGATTACAGCACTTGAGGAACGCGGCTTCATCCGCCGTCTGCCCAACCGGGCGCGTGCGCTCGAAGTGATCCGATTGCCTGACAGTTATCAGGCCAACCTTCAGCCGCGGCGCGGATTTTCCCCCAGTGTGATCGAAGGTGGCCAGGGCAAGCAGCCCGAACCAGTGCGCCGTTCTGAGCCTGCCAATGACGAGCCGTCACAGGTGGCCGAAGTGCCGATGATGGGCCGTATTGCCGCCGGTGTGCCGATTTCGGCGATCCAGAACATCACCCACAACATCACCGTGCCGGCGGAAATGATCGGCCCCGGCGATCATTACGCGCTTGAAGTCAAAGGCGATTCAATGATCGACGCCGGGATTTTCGATGGTGACACGGTGGTGATCCGCAACATGACGACCGCCAATCCGGGCGATATCATCGTGGCACTGGTCGACGATGAGGAAGCCACGTTGAAGCGGTTTCGCCGCAAGGGCGCATCAATTGCGCTGGAAGCTGCCAACCCGGCCTATGAAACCCGGATTTTCGGACCTGACCGGGTCAAGGTTCAAGGCAAGCTTGTCGGCCTGATCCGCCGCTACCACTGAGCGAACAACGTTCTGGTGACAGGCATTGCTCAGCCTCGCAGATCAAATTTTCCGGTGCGCCACTCATAGTAGCGCTGGACCGTCCATGGCCGGATGACACCTTGCAGCGCAGCCTCGATTTTGAGTTCGGGCCTTGCCCGGGAGCTGTGCGATCTGTCCTGCTGGCCTTCTGCGGATGGATTGTTGCGAGTGACGGCAATCGCCAACGAACCGGAGCGGCGCAGACTGCGGGATGTAACGAGGGTGGCGCCCGAACGGCAGTTGTTCAGATAGACCGGGATGGCAACGACCACCAGATCGGCCCGGTCACACGCAGCACCTATCAATGCTGCCTCATCGATCACGACAATCGCGGCCTCGGCATGGATTGCGGCACAGATACCCCGGCCTGCACAATGAAAGCGCGAGGGCTGCAGTGCGGCGGATGCAAGCAACTGGTCTAGAATACCAATGTCCGGCACCGCAGCCGCGTCCGAAACTGCAGCAGGCTTTGAATATGGCACGGCAATGGGTGGAAGATGCGGCGCGCCGCGCATGGCAGTTTGCCATTGGCCGAACACGAATGCGGATGGCCGCGCGGCATTGCTCGCCAGTCCTGCCGGACTTTTCAATGCCACCAGATTACCGCTTTCGCTGATCAGGATATCCGGTTTTGGGCCCGCAAACGGCGGCAGCGCCACAATGAGACCGATACCGATCAACATAAGGCCGGCAAGACGCAGCCAGCTTCGCAGAAACACCAGAATCACGAAACCCGAACCCGCAATCAGTGTGGCCGATAATGGCGTTTGCCCAACGCTGAAATCACCGCCAAGACCATGAACGTAATTTGCTGCAGCGATGACACCTTCGAGCCCCTGCCCCATGAGATGTAACGGCCACGCATCAAGACCAAACGGCATGAGGAGCATTGCCAGAAGTCCGGCAGGCATGACAACAAACGTCACCAGCGGCATGGCCAGCAGATTGGCCAGAAGCCCGCTGCCCGCAACACGGTGGAAATGATGCGCAGAGAACAGGCCTGTAGCAAGACCGGCAACAAGCGACGTGATTGCCAGACCAAGCAGTGCCTTCGCTGCGACGACAAGCCAGCGGCCCAATAGAAATCCAGATATCCAACCGCCAGGTGCCTGGGATCTGCCGTGGGCGCGGCGGGCAATCACGGCATAGGCCGAAATCAGTGCAGCAGTGGCGGCGAAGGACATCTGGAAGCCTGGACCGACAACTGCGGATGGCGAGATCAGGATGATCACTATCGCTGCCAGCGCGACATTGCGCATGGTCAGGGCCGGCCGGTCGACGAGCACCGCAACCAGCATAATTGTCAGCATCACCCAGGCGCGCTGTGTGGAGACGCTGCCACCGGAGATCAGAAGATAGGCAGTGGCAGTCATCATCGCGCCGATGGCTGCAAACTTCTTAATTGGCAAGGCCTCCACCAGCGCCGGAAAGACTGCAAGGCTCTTGCGAATTCCGATATAGAGCGTGCCCGCAGCGAGAGCCATATGCAGTCCCGAGATCGCCAGAATATGAGCCAATCCGGTGGCGCGTAGCGCGTCGACTACCGGTTTGGAGATGCCACGCCGGTCCGAGACCGCAAGCGCTGCGGCAATACCGCCAGGATCACCCGGCAATACCTGCCGAATCCGCGCAGAAATATGTTCCCTCACGCTTCGCAAACCAAGCCTGAATTTCCGGATCACACCGGCTGCAGATGCTGGCTGGTTGAGCGAGGGATCCATATAGATCGGGGCACGGTAAAAATAACCATGCGCACCAATGCCATCAACAAAAGCCCGGAAGGCATAGTCGTAGCCACCCGGCATGACCGGACCAGACGGGGTGGACAATCGCCCCCGGCCCGAGATCGTGGCGCCGACAGGAGCTGCATCATGCGAACTGCGGGCGGTAAGACGAACGCGCGAGGGTGGGCGCCGGATCTCCGGGTCAGCTGTGGCCTGAAGCCGGATGAGATACCGCACCTTGCCATCGGGATCGAATTCACGCGCCTCGACGGTGCCGGTGATCGTGGTTGTCACATCGGAATCAAGCAGAATGGCACCATTGGAAACTTCGTTTGCCGCGGCGAGTGCACCAGCGAACAAAGCCGCCGCGTAACCGGCAGCACGGGCCGGCCCCGAATTGTGTTCACGGGCCAAGGCCGCAACAAATAACGAGAAAACCATGCCTGCCGCGATAAAAGCCAGCCCCGGATCTGCCGGCGCCATGTAGAAAAGTCCCGCACCTGCCCCCATTGCCACCGGCAAAAACAGGAATGCCAGCCCCTGATCTTTCTCCTCGGATGCTGCTTCTGCATAGGCTTGCCGAAGACCGAAAACCGCGCCTATGCCCCGGATCCCATGCAGCGCGCGCGCAGGCATGGTAAGGCGCTGGGCTCGCCTCTGGACAACCGGCACGCTATCGACGTCGCTCTGCCGGAAGGCCGGCTTTTCGGCCCCGAGCGCAACGACTCTATCGTACTCAAATCTTTCGCGTTTCGCCTGCGTCATGCACGCCTCGCCTGAAGCCTGCCAGATTACCACCGAAACGTCCGGTAATGCCACCATAAATTGCAATGGTGTCTAATGTACCGCAGCCATTATTGGCAAATCGCGAGGCTCGGCACCGTGGTGTTTGCCGCGCAATTCCAAAGTGTTAACTTTGACCAGCTACGGCTCTTCCGGGCCTTTGCATATCCGCTCCACACCCTACAATTAGCCATCCGCATAGCTTGGCAGGGTGCGGCAAATCAGATAGCTAAACCCCTGACGGTCATCCAAGGCGTCGGCCAAGCGCCGAACGCCTGCATTTGTGGAAGGACATGCCCATGGCAGACAACAACGCAAAACTCACTATGGACGGTAAAGAGGTCGAACTGCCGATCAAAACCGGAACCATAGGTCCCGACGTCGTCGATATCGGCGCGCTTTACAAGAACACCGGGGCATTTACCTACGATCCGGGTTTCACGTCGACAGCGTCTTGCGAATCCAAGATCACCTTTATTGACGGCGACGAAGGCATATTGCTGCATCGCGGCTACCCGATCGACCAGCTGGCCGAGCATGGCGACTTCCTCGAAGTCTGCTACCTGCTGCTTTACGGCGAACTGCCGACGGCGACGCAGAAGGTCGATTTCGATTACCGCGTTACCCGCCACACCATGGTGCACGAGCAGATGAGCCGGTTCTTCACCGGTTTCCGCCGTGACGCACACCCGATGGCCGTGATGTGCGGCTGCGTCGGTGCCCTGTCGGCGTTCTATCACGATTCAACCGACATCACCGATCCGCATCAGCGGATGGTCGCCTCGATGCGGATGATAGCCAAGATGCCGACCCTGGCAGCGATGGCCTACAAATATCATATCGGTCAGCCCTTCGTTTACCCGACCAACGACCTCGACTACGCCTCGAACTTCCTGCGCATGTGCTTTGCCGTGCCGTGTGAAGATTATGAGGTCAATCCGGTGTTGGCGCGGGCGATGGACCGCATCTTCATCCTGCATGCCGATCATGAGCAGAACGCCTCGACATCCACCGTGCGTCTTGCCGGTTCGTCAGGCGCCAACCCGTTCGCCTGTATCGCTGCAGGCATCGCCTGTCTCTGGGGCCCGGCACATGGTGGCGCCAACGAAGCTGCACTCAACATGCTCGCGGAAATCGGCAGCGTCGACAAGATCCCTGAATTTGTGGCCCGCGCCAAGGACAAGAATGATCCATTCCGTCTGATGGGCTTTGGTCACCGGGTTTACAAGAACTACGATCCGCGCGCCAAGATCATGCAGAAGACCTGCCATGAAGTGCTCGACGAGCTCGGTATCAAGGATGATCCGCTTCTGGAAGTGGCGATGGAACTCGAGCGCATCGCGCTCACTGATCCCTACTTCATCGAGAAGAAGCTGTATCCGAACATCGACTTCTATTCGGGTATCACGCTCAAGGCGCTCGGCTTCCCCACGACCATGTTCACTGTGCTGTTCGCACTGGCGCGCACCGTCGGCTGGATTGCCCAGTGGAGCGAAATGATCGAAGATCCGGGCCAGCGTATCGGCCGTCCGCGCCAGCTCTATATCGGTGAGCCTTCGCGCGATTACGTGCCAGTGTCGAAGCGCTAATGCATGTCGCGTTCGAGTGGATTCATTTGAACGATAACGTACATGCATCAATTCAAAAGGTTACAGCTACCTTTGCGCATCCAATTGGATGTGCGGCGCTGTAAGAGTGCTTAGCCAAACAGGCAAGAGATAATAGAAAAGCGCCTTCGGGCGCTTTTTTGATTCCTGCGGTATTCCAGAACGACGATGCCGTCATGAACATCGGCTTATTTTTCAGCGATCACCGAAAGCACAGTTCTGGCGGCAAGTTCAGAAGCAGGTTCGCCAGTCTGCATGCGTGACCAGACCAGATCGAAATCCGCCAGCATGGCTGCACGGTGAGCCGTATTCTGGGCCAATTGCTGCGCTTCGCGCGCCACACGTTCTGGGCGAACATGATTGTCATAAGCTTCCGAAATGACAACATGGCCTGCGATCATGTTGGGAAGAGCCGCGGTCCATGTGGTGACCATGTGGATCAACAGCCGGGAGATCAAGTCGACCTTGTAGCACGACATATGCGGCACGCCCGCCAGCGCCAGTTCCAGAAGAACCGTGCCCGAGGCGGCAATCGCGACATCGGCCTCACCGAAGGACTGCCACTTGGCGGCGTCGCCGGTAACGATCCGGCAGGCAACATCCCAACCAAGCACCTCGTCGCGGATCTGGCGTTCCACATGGGCGCCGGCAGGAAGGACAAAGGTCATCGCGGGATTGATTGCCGCCAAGCGTCTGGCGGCCTCACCAAAGGCGGGCCCAAGGCGCGAAACCTCGCCACCGCGTGATCCAGGCAGGAGCAGACACATCGGCGGCCCCTTTGGGCCATCTGGGGCTGCAGGATCCTGCCTGCGGGCCTTCTGTGCCTGATGCGCGGCAATCAAGCCCGGATCATTCATCAGCCGGTGTCCGACATAGGTCAGCGGCGGCCCGCCGAGCGCTTTGACGATTTCCGGTTCAAACGGAAAAATCGACAGTACATGGTCGACATAGGCCCGCATGGCCGGGGCCCGTTCAGGTTTCCAGGCCCAGACCGTCGGGCAGACATAATTGATGATCTTGAGATCCGGCAACGCCCGACGGACCTTGCGGGCAACGCGATGGGAAAAATCCGGACTGTCGATGATCAGCAGGCAATCAGGTTTCGCAGCAATGATTGCCTCGGCGGTCTGACGGATGCGCATGATCAGTTTGGGCAATTTAGCAATGACGGCGGAAAACCCGATGATGGACAATTCGGTGTAGTCAAACAGAGAAACAAGACCCTCCGCAATCAGCCGCTCGCCGCCCACGCCTGTCAGCTCAGGATGCTCACCAGTCTGAATGGCGATCTGCCGAACCAGTTCGGCACCCAGAATATCGCCGGAAGGTTCACCCGCAACAACTGCCAGCTTCAACGCGGCCATGGATCCACCTCTTCTTGTCGCGGCTCGATGCCGGTGACGAACAGACCCAGCCGGTCGGCCTCCGCCAAGACGCGGGCACGCTCGAGTACCAGGGCACGGCCCGCCTCGATTGCCACGCCGGAAAGTCCGGCCGCATGAGCATTGATCACCGTCTCGGGGCCGATAGACGGAAGATCGACGCGCTCATCCTGCTCCGGCTTGCACAGTTTGACCAGCACACCGCCGCCAGTTGAAGACAGCCGCTTGCTGGCCCGCAATTCAGCCACCCGAGCCAGCATGGCGTCGGTACCTTCCAGGCCTTCAAGCGCGATCACACGACCGCGCACGGAAACCGCCCCCTGACCAACATCGAGCATGCCGAGCGCCAATGCCGCTCTGGATGCTGCCGTGATATCCTTCAGATCTGTTTGCCCCGGACTGACGCGACCCAATGGCCCGGCATGGCTGAGCAGATCCGGCGCGACCTGCTGTGCAGCCAGAACCCGCACACCCTCATTTTCCAGAACCTTGATGACAAATCGCAACAGCTTGTCATCGCCAGCGGACGCGAAGATGCGCAAGGATGTCGGAAAAGCGATCAGCGAACGCCAGGTCGGGCGGATCTCCGACAGGTCCGGCCGCCGGCCGATACCGCCGGCAAGTACGACGGAGCCGATTGCCTCACGGCGCACGGTTGCAGCAAACATCGACAAGTCAGCAATGCTGATCTGGCAATGATCGAAGCCGGACCAGTCCTGATCGGCTTCGCCCTTGATCTCCAAAATGTAGGGATCATGACCCAACTCTCGCGCTGCCTTGGCCACCAGAACCGGAAAACGGCCTTTTCCAGCGAGGATTGCGAGACGTCCGCTTATGTCTGGTGCGCCAGGTGCAGCCCCCACCGGTTTCAGCCCCGTTGACCCCGTGCCGGCGAGGACAGCGCACGTTCGCTGTCGGCATCAATGAAAGTGATGATATCGGCGACGGCCGCGTTCTTGTCAGTCTGTTCGCGGACGCGGGCGATGTTTTCCCTGATTGGCGTATGCGGGTCGAAAATTGTCTTGAAGGCGCGCCGAACCGCATGGATGGACGGTTTGTCAAAACCGGATCGCTGCATACCGATGATGTTGAGCCCCATAAGGACGCCGGGGTTGCCGTTGAGCATGCCGTAGGGAATGACATCGTTGCTGACAGCGGCAAGCCCGCCGATGAATGCATGATGGCCGATGCGAACGAACTGATGCACTGCAGCGCCGCCGCCCATGATCACCCGGTCTCCGACAGTCACGTGACCGGCCAGCATGACATTGTTGGAAAGAATGACATTGCTGCCGACGTGGCAATCATGCGCCACGTGCGAATAAGCCAGAAACATGGAATTGTCGCCAATGGTGGTCTTGCCGCCAGCATCGGGCATACCCGGATGCATGGTGACGCCCTCGCGGACAGTACATGACTGTCCGATAATCAGTTCGGTGTCCTCACCATGGTAATGGATATTCTGCGGTGCACAGCCAAGAACCGCATTTGGATAAATCACTGTCCCGTCGCCGATGGTTGTGCTGCCCTGGATGACGACATGGCTCATCAGCTGCACGTTGTCGCCAAGCTTGACCTTGGGACCGACATGACAGAACGGACCAATCTCGACATTGATGCCAAGCTGGGCGCCGTCCTCGACGATGGCGGACGGGTGAATACGGGCCGGATGCAGGGCGGCAGGCGCAGGCGTTGTCATCAGGACTCGCTTTCTCCAGGAGCCAGCATGGCTCCGATATCAGCCTCGGCGGCTTTGGCGCCGTCAACGAGGGCTTCGCAATGGAAGCGCCAGATGTTGCCGCGCTGCTTGATTTTGGTGACATGATACTCAAGCCGGTCACCGGGAACGACCGGTTTGCGGAACTTGGCGTTATCAATGGTCATGAAATAGACGATATTCTTGCCGCCACCGGTTGCCTTGGCACAGATTGCACCGGCAGTCTGTGCCATGCCCTCGATGATAAGAACGCCAGGCATGATCGGATTGCCGGGAAAATGACCGGTGAAATGAGGTTCACTGGCGGTGACGTTCTTGATGCCGATGGCCGAGTTGTCACCATCAATGGATTCGATCCGGTCGACGAGAAGAAACGGATAACGATGCGGAAGAAGCTTCATGATCTCACGGATATCAGCCGATTCCAGTGTTTTCGTCGCAGTTTCCGTCATGTATCTTCTCCGCCCTTTTTCCTGTCTTTCTTGCCAAAGGCGCGCTCATTGGCTGCAGCCGCATCACGTAGAAACCCGCGCATCGGGCGCGCCGGCTGGCCACCCCACAGCGCACCGGCCGGAACGTCCCCGGCGACGCCGCTAAGCGCGGCGAGTTGCGCGCCGTCTCCAATTGTCACGTGGCCATTGATCCCCGACGCCCCGCCAATCATGACGCGATCGCCAATGGTGGCGCTGCCGGCGATACCAACCTGAGAGACGATAACGCAATGGCTGCCAATGCACACATTGTGGGCAATCTGGACCAGATTGTCGATCTTGGTGCCCTCGCCGATAACCGTATCGTCAAGCGCGCCACGGTCAATGGTGGTGTTGGCGCCGATTTCAACGTGATCCTGAATGATCACCCTGCCAATCTGCGGGATCTTCTCAAGCCCGCGCGGGCCTGGAGCATAACCGAAACCATCCTGGCCGATGCGGACACCGGGATGGATGATGACATGATTGCCGATCAGCGCGTGCTGGACAGTTGCGGCATGGCCGACATGGCATTGACGGCCGATCCGGGTTCCGGCGCCAATCGCTACCCCCGCCCCGATGACCGAGCCTGCACCTATCTCTACGTTCGCGCCTATGACTGCGCCAGCCTCGACAACTACGCCGCTTTCCAGCTTCGCGGACGGATCCACGAAGGCGGTCTCAGCCACGCCGCTTCCAGCAGTCAATCGCAACGGCTTGACGGCAGACGGCACCAAGGCCGCAGCAGCACGCGCAAATGCGCTCTGCGGCGCAGGCACGATCATAGCTGCGACGCCTGACGGCAGATGCTCGGCAAGTTTGCTTGTCACGAACACAGCCGTAGCCCGGGACTTAATCAAATCCGGCAAGGCCTGGCGGGAATTTGCGAAAGACACTTCCCCCTCCCCGGCGCGCGACAACGGCGCAATTCCGGTCACCATGCGACCGGAAAACGAAGGGTCGCCAAGTTCCGCTCCGCAAAGACCGGACAGGTCCGAAAGCGACATGCCTTCATGCAGAGGGAAAAAGCGATGATTGTCCATAAAGAGACCGGATGGGTAGACCGGGTGGCGTTGCCGCCACCCGCGCCAGATCAGAAGCGCGTCGAGGCGCCGAATCCGAATTTCTTGATATCGTCGTAACTCTTTTTGACGACCGGCTCGGCGTAATACACGCGAAGCGGACCGAACGGCGACGCCCACATGATGCCGACGCCAACTGACGCACGCCAATCCATACCGGATCCCACCAGGGTCTGGGAATTGAAATCAGCTGCGCTGATGTCGTTGCCATAGAGTGTTGCCGCATCAGCGAAGGCATTGAACCGGAGTCCAAAGTCACGCGAGACCATCGGCATCGGCGCAGAAACCTCAACCGAACCATTGAAATAGGTCGTGCCACCTCCGGCTCCTACATATGAGGTGTTGTTGAAGACGCGCGGGCCGATGCCTCTGGTATCGAAACCACGGATGGTTTCTTCACCGAGGAACAGATGGTCGAACACACGAAGATTGTTGCCACCGATCGATACGACGTTGCCGCCGCCGACTGTTACCTGGCCGATCACATCGGTTGCTTCAGACAGCATATGGAAATAGCTGGCCTTGGCAGTGGTCTTTACGTAATTCGAATCGAACCCGAAGCCCGCATATTCCTGCGTGAACTTTGCCGAGATCCCCTCACGTGGCAACACGGTGTCGTCAAGTGTGCTGTACGACAAAGTGTAGGACAATGCGCCGATATCGTGGCTGCCCTTGGCGATTGTCCGGTTGATCGCCGCGAGTTCCGGAGCCGAGTTAACGGTTGAAACACCGGTGTACTTGGTCTGGGTGTATTTGAACGCGGTCGACAGGTACAGGTTTTCGGTTATCGGCGCACCAAGACGCAGGTTGATACCCTGAACCGACTCTTCAAAACCGGTGTAGCTCGAGTCCGTCTTTTTGAACACGTCAAAGCCGGCAGCGAGACGATACCCAAGGAAATAGGGTTCGGTAAAGGACATTGAATATTCGCGGGTGTCTGTACCGCCACCTACAGACCCGCGAATGAACTGGCCGCGACCGAGGAAGTTGCGCTCGGTGATATCGACCGTCGCTGTAAAGCCGTCAGTGTTGGAATAACCACCACCAATACCGAATTCGCCGGTCGACTGGTCCTTCACATCGACAATCAGAATAACGCGGTCAGGCTGCGAACCAGGCTGCGTGGAGATTTCGACGGAGGAGAAGAATTTCAGATCCTCGAGACGCTTCTTGGCGCGGCGGACCAGAACCTGATTGAAAGCATCGCCTTCAGAAAGATCAAATTCGCGGCGGATCACGTAATCACGGGTCCGGGTATTGCCGCGAATTTCGATGCGTTCGACATAGGCACGGGTGCCTTCATCGACCAGATAAACAACCGAGATGGTGCGATTGTTGAAATCACGATCGCCACGCGGGGTGATCTGCGCGAAGGGATAGCCCTGTGTCGCCACGCTGTCGGAGATCGACATAATCGTGTCTTCGACGTCCTTGGCGCTGTAGACCGAACCACTGCGGGTTTGGATCAGCTTCTTGAGCGAATCGGCGTCGATGCCCGGCACAGTGCTTTCAACGGTAACATCGCCGAAGACGTAACGTTCGCCCTCTTCCACCGTGATGCTGACAACATATTCATTGTTAGCCTCATCAAGCTCGGCAAACGATGAAATCACCCGGAAGTCGGCGTAACCACGGTTGTAATAGAACCGGCGCAGCAATTCTTCGTCAGCGCGCAACTTGTCTTCGTCATAGACATCCTTGCGGTTCAGGAACGACAACAGGCCGGACTTCTTGGTGGTGATGACGTCAGAAAGACGTCCGTCGCCAAAAGCCTGATTACCGACAAAATTGATCGAGGAAATCTTGGTGCGGTCACCTTCGTTGATCTCGAAGGCGATATTGACGCGGCCGCCGTCAACCGGAACCAGACGGGTGGTCACTGTCGCATCACTGCGGCCAATGGCCGAATAGGCATCATTAATTGCCTGAACGTCAGCCTGAAGGATCAGATCATTGTAGGCACCAAGCTGGCGGCTCTGAACGACCTGCTTGAGAGCAGTGTCCTTGAGCTTCTTGTTGCCGTTGAATACCACCTGATTGATAATCTGGTTCTCTGCGACAGTGACGATCAGCGTCGAGCCGGAGACACTGATCTGGACGTCCGAGAACAAGCCGGTGGCGAAAAGCCGCTTCACCGATTCATCAATGTCGTTGTTATTGAAGCTTGCGCCGGGCGAGATTGTCAGATTGCCGCGCACTGTTGATGCATCAACACGGGAATTGCCCCGCACATCGACGCGACTGATGACCGCAGCCTCCGCAACTGTAACTCCCGCAAACGTCACAGCGCCCGCGCCTGTCACAACGATCCCCGCCGTCAGCGCAACTGCTGACACAGCGTTCAAAAGGTTTGAACCGGCCTTCATTGATCTTATTACCTTTTTTTTACTCGGATGCCCCAAACAGCGACACACATCGTGAGTCATGGCTGGTGTCCGTTTTACCCGCTTTTGCCATACAAGCAAGGGACGGAGTTAATTTCTATTTACTTCCTTTGCAGACGTGGCGATTTAGCCACTTCTACCCAATATCAAGGTAAACAAACCGTTAGCACGATCAGCCCCTCGTTTTCAACCGATCAACATGGATACGTCATTCCATGTTGCAAACAGCATAAGAGCCAAAACGATCGACAGGCCAAAGCGGTAGGCCCACTCCTGGGCAACCTCGCCTGGGGGCCGTCCGCGGATTGCCTCGATGGCGTAGAACACCAGATGACCGCCGTCCAGCATCGGAATCGGCATCAGATTGAGCAAACCGATGGAGACCGAGAGAACCGCGGCGAGCTGGATCAGCGCTCCAATGCCGAGAGTCGACATGTCCTTGGAATATTTCGCGACCCGGATCGGACCGCCAAGCTGATCGGCCTTTTCACGGCCGGTGAGGATATTGCCGATATAATCGACCGTCCGGGTCACGATGTACCAGCTCTGGGCGACACCTTCGCCGACGGCTTCAAGCGGTCCATATTCACGAACCCGGAAATTGCCTGAATCATTGTTGGTGACAACGCCGATGCGGCCAACTTCCATCTTGTTTCCAAACGGGTCGGAAATTTCCGTTCGCTCCGGCGTCAAGGTTACATCGACCGGTGCTCCCTGACGCTCCATGGTGACCACAATTGGAACTTCCGGGCGCACGCTGACATAGCGCTGCACATCATCAAAGATTTCAATCTGGACACCGTCGATGGCAACAAAGCGGTCGCCCGGCAGAATGCCCGCGGCCTCGGCAGCACTTCCCGCCTGTACCTGGGCAACGACCGGATCGGCAATGACACGGCCGTTAACACCGAACATCACCGCGAAAATTGCGATCGCAAGAATGAAATTGGCTACTGGACCGGCGGCTACTGTGGCAGCGCGGCGCCACAGGGATGCCCCGGGAAAGGAACCGGCGCGCTCAGCCTCGCTCAGGTCCGCTCCGCCAGCACCTGTGGGCAGACTGGTGGCGTTTTCATCGCCCCGGAACTTGACATAGCCGCCCAGCGGGATCAACGACAGCTTCCATCTGGTGCCATGCCTGTCTGTCCGGCCAAGCAGTTCGGGACCAAACCCGATCGAAAAGGCATCGGCCTGGATGCCGCACCAGCGGCCGACCAGATAATGTCCCAGCTCATGGAAGAAGACCACGATGGTGAGCACCAGCAGAAACGGTGGCAAGGCGCTGAGGATGCTTCCGGCCGAAGAGGTCAGAAATTCCATAAGATTGGATCCTTTCAAGACGCAGGTTTGCTGGCGTCCAATTGGTTCGGAGCGGTCAGAGCCGCCCGTCCGGACGACTTATAAACCGAGCAACCTTGCCGCAAGCTCGTCAGCAACACCGGCATGATCGGCAAGCGGCAGCAGGTTTGCCAGCAAGAAGGCTGCAAATGCGGCGAAGACAAGACCGTCGACGCGATCCATGACGCCGCCATGGCCCGGAATCAGGTGGCTTGAATCCTTGGCGCCGAAACGGCGCTTGACCCAAGATTCGAACAGATCGCCGATTTCGGACGCAATGGCCAGCAGCAAGGCGATCACCGGAATCATCAGACCGCCGCCCTGACGCACGATAAGTGCCACGCCGACGCCAGCCCCGACACCGGCGGCCGCACCAAAAACTGCGCCCGACCAGGTCTTGCCGGGAGATATGCGCGGCGCGAGCTTGGGGCCGCCCAGAGCCCGGCCACAGAAGTACGCCAGAATGTCGGTCGCCCAGACAATCGCGAAGATAAAGAGCATGGCGAACAGTCCGAAATGGCCCTCACCGCGAATTTCCGCAAGCGCCAGGCCTGAAAATCCCGCATAGGCCACCGCCGTTGCCGACCAAAGACCACCACCACGTATCACAGCAGCCAGAACCGCGCCGCAACCGCCGATAAATATCGCTGCCAAGGCCATCTGCGGCAAGGATGTCAGGATGAAGCCGGCGGTGGCGAGAATTGCCATCCAGCCTATCGCATTGGCGAGCGGCGCCTTGACCGGCGCATTGGAAATTGTGGAAAATTCATAATGCATCAGCACCATGATCAAGACGGCCAGGCTTCTGAACCAGATGCCGCCGGCCCATGTGGCGGCCAGAACCAGAATACCCAGGATCACCCCGGAAACGATACGCAACCTCAGCTCGCGCGACATCAGGAGCCCACCGCAAGATCGGGTGCGGAAACAGCACCAAAACGACGGTCGCGGCGGCCATATTCGGCCAGCGCATCGTGGAACGCGGCGCGATCGAAATCAGGCCACAGGCACGGCATGAAGACAAACTCTGAATAGGCGGCCTGCCACAGCAGAAAATTGGAAAGCCGCTGCTCGCCGCTGGTGCGGATCACCAGATCAGGATCCGGGATGCCGGCAGTGTCAACGCGGGCCGACACCGTCGCTTCATTGATGGATGCTGCATCCATGTCGCCGGACTTCACTGCCTGAGCGATTTCACGGACCGCGCGCACCAGTTCGTCGCGGGCTCCGTAGTTGAAGGCAATGACCAGGGTGACACCGGTGTTGGCCCGTGTCCGCTCCTCGGCTTCATTGAGAAGCGCGCGGATATCAGGCTGGATGCTCTGGCGGCAGCCAATCACCTTCACGCAGACATTTTCGCGGTGCAGTTCGGCCAGATCCTTGCGGATGAAAAACCGCAACAGTCCCATCAGGTCGGAAACCTCCTGCTCGGGCCTGCTCCAGTTTTCCGAGGAAAAGGCAAACAGTGTCAGATAATCGATTCCCGCTTCGGCGGCTGTGCGCACAGCCTCCCGGACCCGCTCTACACCGGCCCGGTGACCGGCCGTGCGCGGCAGACCGCGTGCTTTTGCCCAGCGGCCATTGCCATCCATGATGATGGCGACATGCCGCGGCCTGCTGATGGGTGCTTCGGATTGCATTGTTCTGGCCATTTCCCGACTTGTAACGCGAGTCGCGCCTAAACCTGCATGATTTCCTGTTCTTTTTCGCCGAGCAAGTGATCGATTTCGGTAATCGTCTCGTCGGTCATTTTCTGAACCTGCTCGGACTCGCGGCGGCTGTCATCCTGAGAGATGTCGCCGTCTTTTTCCGCTTTCTTGAGTGTGTCCATGCCATCGCGGCGAACATTGCGGATCGCAACGCGGGCATTTTCGGCATAGGTGTGGGACACCTTGACGAGCTGCTTGCGGCGCTCCTCGTTGAGATCGGGCAACGGGATGCGAAGATTGGTGCCGTCGATAATCGGGTTCAGGCCGAGATTGGCTTCGCGGATGCCGCGATCAACAGCGCCGACCATCTGCTTGTCCCAGACCGAAACGCCAAGCATGCGCGCTTCAGGCACGGTAACGTTGGCGACCTGGTTGAGCGGCACGCGTGACCCATAGGCCTCGACCATCACCGGATCAAGCACGTTGGCCGACGCACGGCCGGTCCGCAATGATGCAATATCGCTTTTGAAGGCAGCAACCGCGCCTTCCATGCGACGTTTGAGTTCTTTCAAGTCAGCGCCTGCACTCATCGCCAATTCTCCCTGCAATTAACCCGGTTTTTATCGCGGCGCGCTCATCGCGCCCACCGCACCTAATGATCGCGAACGATTGTCGCGCGGCCTTCTCCAACCATTATCTTGGCAAATTCGCCCTTTTCATGGATGGAGAAAACGATGATAGGAATAGAGTTCTCACGCGCCAAGGCTACGGCTGCAACGTCCATGACGGCAAGCCCCTTGTTGAGCACCTCGTCATGGGTGATGTTGTCAAAGCGTGTGGCGTCGGGGAATTTCTTCGGGTCGGCGGAATAGATGCCATCCACCTGAGTGCCCTTGAGAATGGCTTCGGCGCCCATTTCGGCCGCGCGCAGAGCCGCTGCGGAATCGGTGGTGAAAAACGGATTTCCGGTGCCGCCGGCAAAGATGACCACCCTGCCCCGCTTGAGGTGGCTAAGGGCAGCGCGCTGCGAGAAGCTCTGACAAATATCGGGCATTGAAATGGCCGAGAGCACCTCGGTGTCGATGCCAAGCTTGCGCAGCGAGGTTGCGAGCGCCAATGCGTTGATGACGGTCGCCAGCATGCCCATGTGATCGCCGGTGACGCGGTCGCCGCCTTTTGACGCCACTGCAACGCCGCGAAAAATGTTGCCTCCGCCGACAACGACCCCGACTTCGACCCCCATGCCGCGAACCTCGGCGATGTCAGCGGCGATCCGGTCGACCACCGCGACATCGATACCAAACCCCTGTTCGCCCATCAGGGCTTCGCCGGAGGCTTTGAGGAGGACGCGTTTAAACAGAGGTGCTGTAGACATGAATTGATCCGGATTTGATGTGTCAGGCCCGGATACACGAAGGGCACCGCGTTGTCACGCGATGCCCTTCGGCTTTTTTCAGCAATGCGCCACGAGGGCGATATGGATCAGCCCTTAGCGGCGGCCGCCACTTCAGCTGCGAAGTCGCTTTCTTCCTTCTCGATGCCTTCACCGAGCTGGAAGCGGACAAAACCCGTAACTTCGACAGGAGCGCCAGCTTCAGTTGCAGCTGCAGCAACTGCCTCACCAACGGTCTGGTCGGGATTCATGACAAAAGCCTGCGAGAGAAGGGCGACTTCCTCGTAGAACTTGCGCATGCGGCCTTCGACCATCTTTTCGATGATGGCTTCCGGCTTGCCCGATTCGCGCGCCTGCTCGATGAACACGTTGCGTTCGCGGTCAGCGAGCGTCGCATCAACATCGGTGGATGTCAGCGCCAGCGGATTGGTGGCGGCAATGTGCATGGCAACCTGACGACCGATCGCAGCCAGGGCTTCCTTGTTACCGGTCGACTTGACGGCAACGATCACACCGAGCTTGCCAAGACCATCAGCAACCGCGTTGTGCACGTATGTGGCAACAACACCATCATCAACAGACAGCTTGGCCGAACGGCGGAAATTCATGTTTTCGCCGATATGGGCGATCGCATCCTTGACGGTGTCGGTGACCGGCTTGCCGGTGGACGGAACGGTAGCAGCGCTGACCGCGTCAGTCGAACCATCGGTCGACATGGCAACCAAAGCGATTGAGCGAGCCAGTTCCTGGAAGCCGTCGTTGCGGGCAACGAAGTCGGTCTCGGAGTTGACTTCAACCACGACGGCCGAATTGCCTTCGGAGGCGACAGCGATCAGGCCTTCAGCGGCGGTGCGGCCCGACTTCTTGTCGGCCTTGGCGATGCCCTTGGCACGGAGCCAGTCAATTGCTGCCTCCATATTGCCCTCGGTTTCGCCGAGAGCCTTCTTGCAGTCCATCATGCCGGCGCCAGTCTTGTCGCGCAGCTCTTTTACCATTGCAGCGGTAATGCTCATAACAGCCTCTTCATTCTTGGGGCGTCAGGTTCAGCCGTAACAGCGGCATCGAATCCGGAATCGCCTGGCGGCATATCAACCATGCCATTGAAATGTGACAGCCCGGCAAAGCACGATGGCTTGGCCGGGCCGGTTTTGTCCGAAACCCGGAATTAGGCCTTGGCGGCTTCTTCTGCCGGTGCTGCTTCCACAGGCGCAGCTTCAACAGCTACTTCTGCAGGTGCAGCTTCAACGGCTACTTCTGCAGGTGCAGCTTCAACGGCCACTTCTGCAGGTGCAGCTTCGACAGGGGCCGCTTCAAGCGCAGGCTCGGCAGGCGCATCCATTGCACCCAGATCAACGCCAGACGCACCCTGCTGACGGGCGATGCCGTCGATGCAGGCGCGGCTGATCAGATCGCAATAGAGCGAGATGGCGCGCGAGGCATCGTCATTGCCCGGGATCGGGTAATCGACAACGTCTGGATCGCAGTTGGAATCGATGATCGCAACAACCGGAATTCCAAGACGCTTGGCTTCCTGGATGGCAATGCCTTCCTTGTTGGTGTCGATGACGAACATCAGGTCAGGCGTGCCGCCCATGTCACGGATACCGCCCAATGCGCGGTTGAGCTTTTCACGCTCGCGCTCAAGGTTGAGGCGTTCCTTCTTGGTGAAGCCCGAAGCTTCCGAAGCAAGGATTTCGTCGAGCTTGCGAAGACGCTTGATCGAATGCGAAATCGTCTTCCAGTTGGTCAGCATGCCGCCGAGCCAACGTGCGTTGACGTAATACTGAGCCGAACGGGCGGCAGCATCTGCAACAATCTCGGAAGCCTGACGCTTGGTGCCGACGAACAGCACGCGGCCGCCCTTGGACACGGTGTCGGAGACCAGCTTCAATGCGACGTTGAGCATCGGAACGGTCTGGCCGAGATCGAGAATGTGAAGATTGTTGCGAGCGCCGAAGATGTACGGCTTCATTTTCGGGTTCCAGCGGTGAGTCTGGTGTCCGAAGTGCACGCCTGCTTCTAGCAGCTGACGCATGGAAAATTCTGGCAATGCCATGCCTGTTACTCCTGTTTCCGGTTGAACCTCCGCAGGGCGTGAGCGCATATGCGCCACCGGCGGACCAATCCGGATTTCTCCCGGATCAACCCATGCCCCACGTGTGGAATAGGCGTCGCTTACAGGCAACAGAATGGTTTTGCAAGTGTGAAGAGGCAGAAAGCCTCGAAAGTGCGCTTCCAGCCGCAGCGGCAATGCCTCAACCATTGCCCCGCGCGCCGGAACCAAGCTGCCCGGAAGTTGGGGTGCCAGGCACGGCCTTGCTCCTTGGCGTGGCAAGTGCGCAACCGGGGCAACCTGAGCCGCAAACACCGGTCTGGGGTTCCGGATCGTAGCGGGCTGTTTTGCCGGATAAACCATAGCTGATCATCGTCTTGTAACGCAGCGGGAGGAACAGCTTCCAGATGACAAATAGCGCAGCGCCGAGGACGATCAGGTAGGTGATGACTTGATCAAGCATGGCTCAGCCTCCCAGATAGGTGGCGGTCTGATAGACGACGAATGACGCGGCGTAGGCTAGCGCCAGCATGTAGGCAAACATCAGCACCGGCCATTTCCAGCTGTTGGTTTCCCGCCGCACCACGACAAGCGTCGAGGCGCATTGTGGCGCGAACACATACCAGGCCAGCAGCGACAGAGCTGTGGCGAGCGACCATTGCCCGGCAATCGCCGTTGCCAGCCCGGCCTCGCCGGATGTCCCGCCGCTAATCGCGTAGACTGTCGCCAGCGCGCCGACGGCCACTTCCCGCGCAGCCATCCCCGGAATCAGCGCCACCGAGATCTGCCAGTTGAAGCCGACCGGCGCCAGCAACGGCTGAAGCGCGTGTCCGATCAGGCCGGCAAAACTGTAGTCGATCGCCGGGCCTGTTGCGCCTTCGGGTGCACCGGGAACGGTGGACAGAAACCAGATCAGGACCATCATCGACAGGATGATGGTTCCTGCCCTGCGGATGAATATGTAGGCCCGCTGCATGACGCCCATGAAAAGGCTGCGGAGCATCGGCCGCTTGTAGCTGGGCAGTTCCATGATGAAGGGCTCGGTCTTTCCCTTCCAGACAAACTTGCGGAACAGGAATGCGACCAGAAACGCGCTGACAATGCCTGTCAGATAGAGCGAGAACATCACCAGGCCCTGGAGATTGACGATTCCGGCGATCGATCGGCGCGGAACGAATGCGCCGATGATCAGGGTGTAGACCGGGATCCGCGCCGAACAGGTCATCAAAGGTGCGACCATGATGGTGGCCAGACGCTGACGTCGGTTCTCGATCACCCGGGTCGCCATGATGCCGGGAATGGCACAGGCGAAACTCGAAAGCAGCGGGATGAAGGAGCGGCCATGCAGGCCGGCGCCGCCGACCACGCGATCCATCAGGAAGGCTGCACGCGCCATGTAGCCAAAGTCTTCAAGCAGGATGATGAAGAAGAACAAAATGACGATCTGCGGCAGGAAGACGAGCACGCCGCCGACACCGGTTATGATCCCGTCGGTCAACAGGCTGGTCAGCATGCTGACGGGGAGAACCGATTTGGCGGTGGCATTGAGATAGTCAAACGCTTCCGAGATCAGTTCCATCGGAACTGCAGCCCAGGTAAAAACCGCCTGGAAGATCAGAAACAGGACGCCAAGCAGAATGATGATGCCGAAGACCGGATGCAGCACCACCGCGTCGATACGGCTGGTCAGATCCCTCGACACCTCGGGAGCTGTGACAAATTGCGTCACCATGGCGTCGGCCAAATGATGGGCTTTGCGGATTTCAGCGCTGTCCTTTTCGCTCCAGCTCGAGGCTGACGCGGTGGCGCCCTGCCTCGCCATGGCGTCGATTTGAGCCAGAAGATCCGCGGTTCCGTTCTGGCCCACGGCCACGGATTTCACCACCGGAATTCCGAGTTCCCGTGCCAGGCCTTCAGCATCTATGCGGATGCCCCGGTGCTCGGCAATATCGGACATGTTGAGCGTCAGGATCATCGGGATTCCGACGCTTTCAAGCTCGAGAACAAGACGCAGCACCAGGCGGAGGTTGGTGGCGTCGGCAACACAGACAAGCAGATCTGGACGTTCAACCGTCTCCATCGCACCGATAATGGCGTCACGGGTGACGATTTCATCAGGGCTGCGGCCGCGAAGACTGTAGGTGCCGGGAAGGTCGAGAACCGAAGTCTTTATGCCAGCAGGCGAGACGAACGAGCCTTCCTTGCGCTCCACTGTGACGCCGGGATAGTTGGCGACTTTCTGCTGGCTGCCGGTCAAGGCGTTGAAAAGAGCAGTCTTTCCACAATTTGGATTGCCTATCAGCGCGATGCGATAGTCCCGGATGACATTCATCAGCATTATCTTGACCGTTCTGGCAGCAATCTCGGCTTTGCGCAGGAGCTGGCGATCATTACCGCATCAGCTTCGCGTCGGCCCAAGGCCACGCTCATGTTGTCGACGCGAACTGCGATCGGTTCCTTGCGGATGAAACCCTCGTACAAGATCTCGACATGCGCGCCTTCGACAAAGCCGATTTCAAGCAGCCGTTTTTCCAGCTCGACATCAAAGGCCTGGTTTCCCGGCCCGGAAGAGAAACCGGCGCCGCCCACAGACATGACGACACCGCTCAGGCCGGGGCGTCCGCGCCCCAACCTGACCAGGGGCCGTGCTTCAGTGCAGCCATTGACCGGCTCGGGTTGTTTTGGGGGCTGATAGGTCAAGTTTTCGATCTTCCAACATCTGATTGCCGGACCTGACAATAGCCCAGCTGCAGACTGCCGATTTGATTTATCGCAAACTTAAGTGGATAATTTTGGTATAGTTTAAAATGACTCTAAACTGGACGCACAAAATCAGTCCTCCGATGCAGCCTTGCCGCTCTTGAGCCTTGAGATGGTACTGCGGCTGACGCCGAGCATGCGGCTGATCGCGGCCGCTGATTGTCCGACCTTGAGCAGCGACAATGCCTTCTGCTTTTGCGGGATTGAAAGTTTTTGTGGACGACCTGCCGACACGCCAAATGTTTTCGGCCTATCCTGATCGACCCGGCTTTTGACGTCTGCGACCGCGATTTCGAATTCGATCAGGCCGCGAATGGTCTCGATGACGCGCTCGCCGCCGTCGGCCTTGGTGTCTGCCCAGGGCTCCGCCAGCGAACGAAAATAGGCGCCCTTCTTGTGGATCTTCTCGAGCAGCCGGAGCAGGTCAGCAGCTGAATCAGCCAGCGATGTCAGACGGGTGGTGACAATTGTGTCGCCAGGAGAGACTTCGGCGAGAAATTTTTCAAAGCCGTCATCCGACCCGTCCTGGGAGAAACCGGTTTCACTCCACACCTTGTCGCAGCCCTGCCCCTCAAGCTGCGCCAGCTGGACTTTGCTCTGATACCATTTGGTCGACACCCGTGCGTATCCGATTTTCACGTCTCCTCCCCCTCCACCGTTAAACCGCGCCTCAGATGATTTCAGTTGACATTTTGCACGGTATTACGGACGTTATTATGCACGGCATAATGCACGGCCGCTAAAGTATTGCAAACTTTACAACCGGAAAAACCGGTACAGCAATAGTGAAAGAGGGGACTACCATGAGTGAAGATCTGGTGATCAAGGATCACGACCCAAGCCTTTACAATGAAGATTTGAAACCAATTCTGATGAAGGACCGGACCTGGGGCTCGTTCGAGATCTTCAACGTCTGGGCCAACGACGTCCAAAGCCTGTTTGGTTACACTCTGGCGGCGTCAATGTTCCTGACATTCGGGCTGAACGGCTGGACGGTGTTTGCCGCGATCATGGTGGCGGGCATTTTCGTCATGTGGCTGGTCAATCTGATGGGTGAGCCGAGCGTCAAGTACGGCATTCCGTTCCCGGTGATGGCCCGATCCAGCATGGGCATACGGGGCGCCAACCTTCCTGCGGTGCTGCGCGCCATCGTGGCGATTTTCTGGTACGGGGCGCAAACCTATTTCGCATCGACCGCCGTCGCGCTGCTGCTCAAGGCGCTGTTCGGCGCTTCGGGTGATGCGATGTTCCTCGGCATGGGCGGGCTCGACTGGATCGCCTTCCTGATGGTCTGGGTGTTCCAGATCTGGTTGTTCTGGAACGGCATAGAGTGGATCACCAAATTCCTCAATTTCGCTGGTCCCTTCGTCTATGCGGTGATGATCATTCTTGCGGGCGTCATCTGGTGGAAAGCCGGCAGTGGATTGTTTGCTGAACTGGGAACGATTTTCCAGGGCACTGGCAGCTATGAGGGAAGCTCGTTCACGGCATTCCTCGCCATCGTCGGTACGATGATCGCCTATTTTGCCGCTGTTGTGATCAACTACGGAGACTTTTCGCGGTTCGTGAAAACCCAGGGGCAGATGAAGAAAGGCAACTTTACCGGACTGCCGCTCAACATCGCGTTCTTCTCGGCCATCGCGCTGATCGTGACGGCAGGAACTGTCGCCATCTGGGGCGAAGCTCTGACCAACCCGACCGACATCATCGCCCGTGTCGATTCGCTGCCGCTTACACTGCTCGCAGCGATCATGTTCTTCGCAGCGACAGTCGGCATCAACCTGGTGGCAAACTTCATTCCGCCAGCCTATGACCTTGCCAACCTCTATCCGAGCAAGATCAATTTCCGCATCGGCGGACTGATCACCTCGGGCTTTGCGCTCATCATCGGCGGGTTGTGGGTTTCGGTCATTAGCCAGATCGGCATCTTCAATTTCGTCAACACGTTGGGCGCGATCCTGGCACCGATCTACGGGATCATGATCGTCGACTACTACATGATCAAGAACGGCAAGCTCGACATCCAGAAGCTGTTCTCGGCTGATCCGAATGGCGAATATTTCTACGACAATGGCTGGAACACCCGGGCATTGATCGCTTTCGGCCTGACCTCGGTGTTTTCGGTGGCAACGGTCTGGGTGCCGTCGCTGGCATTCCTCTCTGGATTCTCCTGGGTGATCGGTGCAGCACTGGGTGGCATCGTCTATTTCTTTGTTACCAAGAAATAACTACAGGCGGCCAAACGAAGGAAAGGGGCGCCCGATGTGGCGCCCTTTTTGTTGCCGGATCTTAGCTGTAAACAGAGGTCAAAACACGCGGAAATGCTGCTCGCGACCGCAGGTAACGAACCCCTCACCCGGCCACGGGAACCGTCCATTGGTCGATGTCGTCGCGCTCGCCGATCAGAGCCAGGCCATGGGCGATCGAGATCAATTCGCCGCCGGTTTCAATCCGGTCAGCCGCAAAGCGGTCTGAAAAAATGCGCCGAACCGCGGGCACGAACGAAGTGCCGCCGGTCAGAAAGACCTTGTCGACTGCCGTGGCGTCGGTGCCGGTCTTTTCGAGCACATCATCGAGTGCCGCACTGATGCTGGCCAGATCATCGGAAATCCAGCTTTCGAAATCCTGCCGCCGGACCAGTTTTTCGCCGGCTTTTCCAAGCGCCGCGAAACGGAATTCTGCCTCCTCGTCATGCGACAGCGCCATCTTTGTCGCGGAGATAGCCTGATTGAGAAGATAGCCCTCATCATGCTCGATGAGATCAATGAACATCTCGAGCTTGTCGGGTTCCACCGCCTGGCGGACCAGGGACTTCAAATCGGCATATTCCTTGGTCGTCTTGAAGATCGACAGCTGGTTCCAGCGCGAGAAATTGCGATAGTAGCTTCCCGGTACATCGAGCCGTTTGCCAAAACTCTTGAACTGGCTGCCCTTGCCGATTTCAGGCGCAACCAGATGATCGATCATGCGCGCGTCAAACTGGTCGCCGGCCAAACCGACACCGGACTGACCAACGGGAATGGCGCTGATGCGACCGGCCCTGGTCTCGAACCGGATCAAGGAAAAGTCGCTGGTGCCACCACCGAAATCGGCCACAAGCACAGTGGCGTCGTGCTTAAGGTTCCGGGCGAAATAAAAGGCTGCAGCGACCGGCTCGTAGACATAATGCAATTCCGGAAAGCCCAAACGAGTGAGCGCCTCGTTGTAGCGGCGCATGGCAAGCTCCGGATCCGGACTTGAGCCGGCGAAATGCACCGGCCGTCCGGTGACAATGCGCTTGACCGGTGAGGGCCAGTTGTCGCCCGCGTAATGTTCAAGCCGCTTGAGGAAGACTTCCATCAGATCTTCAAACTGGAATTTCCGGGCATGAACCATGGTCCCCTGAAACAGGGGAGAGGCCGCGAAGGTCTTGATCGATTGCAAAAACCGGCACTCGCCGGGATTGTCGATGAAAGCGCGGATGGCGGCCTGGCCTGCCTCCACATGCAGGGCACTGGCGCCCAGTCGCGTGTCCTTGATGAAAGACAGTGCCGTGCGCATGCTGCTGGAGGTCCCGTCGGGCGTATCAAACGTGATCGAATGCGTCTCCGACCCCTGGCTCAGTTGTGCCAGAACCGTGTTCGTTGTGCCAAAATCGAGCCCAAGCGCATTGGCCATTGCCATTGCTCCCATATGTCTTGCTATTGAGGTGAATGCGGAGCATCAGCCGGCCGCTAAAGAGCGGGCCTCATGCCACAGTGTAGCTGGTCAGTCTATCCCTGCAGTCAAGCAACAAGGCAAACAGGGGAACCCTGCCAACTTTCCTTGCTAGCCTTGGCTCCAAACGTATTACAGCGGAAAGCGGCTCTTCCACGCAGCGATACGGCTGGTGTCGCGCGCTTCGTACTCCCTGATGGCGGTATCAAGATCAGGAAGCCCGGCTGTCTCCCGGTCTTCGCCGATTTCAGTCAATCGCATCGTGTACCAGGCGGTGATCCCGCCTTCGGGAGGTGAGACGAACCTCGGAAAAACCGGATCGCGGGGTGAAGCGGCCTGCCACCCAACGGGCAGGCCTGGGTCGAGCACAAGCGCCCGCGCAAGACCGATCATGTCCACACTTCTTTCAGTCAACGCATCAACGGCCTGCTGCCGGGTTTTGAACCCGCCGGTCAGCATCAGTGGCTTTTTGGTCAACGGACGGGCGCGTCTGGCAAATTCGAGGAAGTAGGGTCCGCCGCCGGCACTGTCGGAAGCGGATTTGGCGCCGGGGAAGTAAGTACCGCCGCTGATATCGATCAGATCCACCGAGGTTTGGTCGAGTGCTGAAATCACCTTCAGCGAATCTTCCTCATCGAACCCGCCCAGCAACTGATCCGTGGCATTGAGCTTGAGGGCGACTGGAAAACCCGGACCAACCGCGCTGCGCACTTCGTCAATGACTTCAAGCAGCAACCGCATCCGGTTGGTTATCGAACCGCCATAGTCATCATCCCGGCGATTGAACAAGGGCGAAAGGAACTGGCTGAGCAGGAAACCATGAGCAGCGTGGATCTGGACACCACCAAAGCCGAGGCTTTTAGCCAGTGCTGCGGTGCGTGCGAACTCAGCTGGCAGACCCAGGATTTCTTCCCGGTTCAGAGCCGCGCAGCTTAGCCCCGGAACATCAAGAACGCTTGGTCCCTTGGGCGTGCTGATCGGCGGATGGGCCATGGCGCCCGCATGCCCGAGTTGAAGCCAGAGCTGGGTGCCGTTGGCGCTTCCCTGGCGCGCAAGTTTCTCGAATTTGGCAGCATCCGAGGCTGGATTGAGGACCAGATTGCCGGGTTTCTCGGCAAAGTGCGGATTGCCCTGCACCTCACCGATGATCGAGACTGCCACGCGCCCCTCGACCCAACGTTCGTAGAGGCGGATCTGGGCATCGGTTGGATTTCCCCGCCCGTCGCCAAGCGAATCCGACATGGCCGACTTGGCTATCCGGTTTTTCAATACCGTCCCGCAGGGCAATTCGAGGGGCTGGAAAAGCAAGCTGTCGCCCAGTGGCATCAAACATTCCTCTCCAAAAGTCGGGTCTATTGTTCGACACACGGCTCCGGCTCGTACATGTCGAGCTGGGCCAATTGCCCCTGAAGCACGAAGTCGCCGTAATCCATGGTGAGATCCCGGGTGACGCCGTTTTCATAGAGCTTGAAGGCGATGGAGTAGACCGGCAGTCCGTCACCTTCGGCAGCGTCTTCGAAATAAGACATCGAGACCGGCCAGAAGGCATCATCGGAAAGCTCGCCTGCCTGCTTGGCTTCCGTGTCACTTCCCTCAACCGGCTGCTTGTCACCCAGGATCGTGGTGGTGATCATTGCCTTGTCACCCTCATCGGAGCCATCATAGATGCGCGATTCATAAAATCGCTCGCCATCGCGGGCCTTGTTGATCAGTTCGATCATGTGCTCGGTGGGAAAGCGCGCAGGCGCTATGGCCAGGGCGAGTTTGTCCGGCTGTTCGAGATCAAGCTCCAGCCCGTCGCCCTTCACTTCCGCCGAGCCGCGAACCTCATGGTCAAGTTTCTGGTCGACATAGGATCTGGTGACGAAGCGGAACGTGCCCTTGCGGACGTCCTCAAACGTGGTTGTCTGCTGGTCCGTCAGCCGCGAGTCCTCGCCGCTGGCGATCTCGGTGACAAACCGGAAACTGACAGTGTAGCCCTCACAGGCGGAGCCATTGAACTCATAGACCATGCGGCCGATCATGCCGGAAATACCCGAGCGCTCCGATGCGTCCTTGAGCGAAAGATCATAGACCGCGCGATGGGCGGCAAGCCCCCCTGCTCCTGCGGCCGGTGCGGCTTGTGCCGATGTTGCCGCCACTAAGGCGAGTGATGCAATTGCAAGCATGCGCATCGGGTTTTCTCCTGTCGAATCCTAAGCCGATGTTATATGACCAGAGGTGGCAAAAGCGAGGCGGAACTTGCATGAACCGCCAAAACGCCGCGAGAGCCTTAACAGAGCCGAATTTGGAGCCTTTGATGACCGACACAATTCAATCCCGCCTGACCGCCCGCAACATCGTGCTTCCGGATGCTGCAGCGCCGGCCGCCAATTATGTATCGTATGTCATCAGCGGTTCGCAGCTGTTCATTTCCGGGCAACTGCCGATCGAGAACGGAGCACTCGCGGTCAAGGGCCTGCTCGGCCGTGATGTCGATGTTAGCGCCGGACAAAGGGCGGCCGAGTTGTGCGCCATCAACATTCTGGCGCAAACCAATGCAGCACTTGGCGGAGATCTCGAGCGCATCGTGCGAGTGGTCAAGCTCAATGGATTTGTCGCCTCCGAGCCTTCCTTCACCGACCAGCATCTGGTGATCAACGGTGCGTCGAACCTTATCGCCGAACTGCTCGGCGAACGCGGCAAGCATGCCCGTGCCGCCGTTGGCATGGCCTGCCTGCCGCTCAATGCGGCAGTCGAAATCGACGCCATAATCGAGATCCGGTAAGATCAGCATGACCCAGACAAATCCGGATCTTGGCTGGCTGACAGCCTACCCCATCGCCCATCGCGGCTATCACGACATGAACCAGAGCATCTGGGAGAACACGCCGAGCGCATTTCAGCGCGCGCTCGACGCCGGCTACGCAATCGAGTGCGATATTCACATCGCCGCGGACGGCGTGCCGGTGGTGTTTCACGATGATGATCTGGAAAGACTGTGCGGACTGCGTGGCGACGTGCGTGCACGCACTTCGCAGGAATTGGCACAACTGACGGTCGGCGGCACTGCCGACCGGATTCTGTCGCTGCCGCAATTGTTCAAACAGGTCGCGGGCAAGGTGCCGCTGATCATCGAACTGAAGGGCCGCCCCGGCGATGATGACGGTTTTGCCGATGCCGTTGTGGAGTGCCTGGAGAGCTATGACGGGCCGGTAGCGCTGATGAGTTTCGATCATGCGCTTTTGCGCGATCTCAAGGCGAGCGGCGCCAGCTGTCCGCTGGGCCTGACCGCAGAAGGCGTCAAGCCCGAGACATTCTTCGTCCACGAAGAGGCCATGCAACTGGGTCTGAACTTCATATCCTACTGCGTGCACCATCTGCCCAGCGCTTTCGTCGAGGCGCAGCGGGCGCAGGGTGTGCCGATCATCACCTGGACGGTGCGGGATGCCCAAGCCCGTGAAAAGACGAGGACCTATGCCGACCAGATGACTTTCGAGGGCTTTGATCCGGACACCACGGAAGACGCCTGACCTTGTCAATCCGGGCTGCGTTCATAAATTGAAGGCAGAACTGCACCGGGCAAATGCCCTGTAATAGCCATGTGCCGGACGGAGTCGCATGACCACCGAGAATAGTGATTACACGCTGTCGACCGTCGAGGGCATGGCTGCGGTCACCGCGGATGAGTGGAGCCGTCTTGGCGGTGCCTCGCGGGGCTCATCAACTGAATCAAGCGGCTCGCATTCCGAATCCGAAATCGTCTATAACCCTTTCGTCAGCCACGCTTTTATATCATCTCTTGAGGATTCCGGATCTGTCTCCGCGCAGACAGGCTGGCTGCCACGGCATATCGTTTTGCGGGCGCCTGACGGATCGCTTGAAGGCGCCATGCCCGCCTATATCAAGAGCCACTCGATGGGCGAGTATGTGTTTGATCATGCCTGGGCCGACGCGTTCGAACGCGCGGGAGGACGGTATTATCCGAAGCTGCAATGCTCGGCACCGTTCACGCCGGCGACCGGCCCCCGACTGATGGTCAGGCCCGGTCCGGGGGACGAAAGCCGCAGGCGAGCACTGGCGGCCGGCGGGCGATCCTTGTGCACCCAATTGGGTCTGTCCTCCGTGCATGCCACCTTCGTGCCCAAGGGGGAGATTCCGGCCTTCGAGGCCGAGGGCTATCTGCACCGCACCGACCAGCAGTTCCATTTCCAAAATACTGGCTACAAAACCTACGAAGATTTCCTCGACACGCTGGCGTCGCGCAAGCGCAAGCAGTTGAGAAAAGAACGCAAGTCGGCCCTCGAAAACGGCATTACGATCGAATGGCTGACCGGCAGCGATCTGACCGAAAACGTCTGGGATATCTTCTACGAATTCTACATCGACACCGGCGGGCGCAAATGGGGACGCCCCTATCTGACCCGCGAATTCTTCTCGATGATTGGCGAGCGCATGGCCGAGGACGTGCTTCTGGTAATGGCTCGGCGCGAGGGAAGGTTCATCGCAGGCGCGATCAACTTTATCGGTGGCGATTGCCTTTACGGACGGCACTGGGGCTGCGTCGAAGACCATCCATTCCTGCATTTCGAGGTTTGCTATCATCAGGCGATCGATTTCGCCATCGCCAAAGGGCTGGCCCGTGTCGAGGCCGGCGCGCAAGGCGAGCACAAGCTGGCGCGCGGCTATCTGCCGGCAACGACCCATTCAGCTCACTACATCGACCATCCCGGCCTACGCCGCGCTGTCTCCGACTATCTCGAGCGGGAACGGCGCGACGTCGAGCATATCGGTCAGGTACTGAGTGAACATGGGCCGTTCCGCAAGGGCGGAGTCAAGCCGGTCGCTGAAGATGACTGAACCCACGGGGTGCTTGACCCATGCAGCGCACCGGATACAAACGAGCTTGTTCAAGCAAATGGAGACCCGCCCATGACCGCACCCCATTATGACGACAGCAATGTGTTTGCGAAAATCCTGCGCGGTGAATTACCGGCCGAGCGTCTTTACGAGGACGAGCACACCTTGGCGATCATGGACATCATGCCGCGCGGTGACGGCCATTGTCTGGTCATTCCCAAAGCCCCTGCCCGCAACATCTTCGATGTCGAGACAGACAGCCTGGCCCGCGTGATGGAAACCACGCAGGTGATGGCCCGAGCAGTCGTCAAGGCATTTGGCGCCGACGGGGTGACTGTCCAGCAGTTCAATGAGAGTGCAGGCGGCCAGGTGGTGTTTCACCTGCATGTGCATGTGATCCCGCGCTTTGAGGGCGTAGCGATGAAACCGCATACCGGCGCCATGGAAGACGCAGGCGTGCTGAAAGCCAATGCGGAGAAAATCCGTGCGGCGCTGGGCTGAGCTGGCGCCTTGGTTTTAGATCCGGGCGAGCAATTCGGCTTTCTTGGCCTGATATTCCGCATCAGTGAGAATGCCCTTGGCGTGCAGTGCCGCCAGGCGCTCGATCTTTGCAAAAATGTCTGATTCCTCCGCCGATTCCGGTACGGGTGGTTTGGCGGCTTGCAGCTTCTCCGGCTCAACCACCGATGGTTCGACCGGCACAGCGTCCGCGGGTGCAGGTGATGCATCCGCCGTCCGGGTTTCGGCAGCCGCCTTGATAAGCGCGTCAGACAAGGCTGGCGCATTCTTGTCGCTTACAGTTTCATCCCCGGAAGCGCCTGGTTTGCTCAACTCCACCTCACGCAAATCCGACAATTTCACCAGGCCATGCTGGGACGTGAAGCTGAGCGACTGGTCACCGGATTGCTGTTGTGAGAACCCACCGATGCGATGGTCAGCCGTATCATAAACCCGAACCGTGCCATTGCCGGTATCGATTGCCAGCCTCGCAGTGTCAGGAAACCATGCATAGCGCATCTGGTTCTGGGCACCGGTCGAGGACGCATGGCCGAGTTGCTCTGGCCACCAGTTGCCCGACGACCTGCCGGCAACAAAAAGACTGGCAGAGGCGCCCTGGGATTGAGATTGCGAGGACGTCGCCGACGGCCGGTGCAACAGTTCCGACTGGCGCATCAGTTGCGCAACATCGGAACAGATCGCATCCACCTGCGCTTTGAGTGAATTGTTGAACATGTCGCCGACCATGGTCATACCGCCGAGCGACCATTGCCCCATGCCGCCGAGATCGGGATGGTTGAACTGGGCCTGGGTTCCCTGCCCGGCCATCAGCGCCATCAGCACGTGTTCGACAGCTTCCGGACTGACGCCGCGGCGGCTCGCTATTTCTGCAAGGGCCTTGTGTCCGTCCTGGGTCAATTCAGTCACTGGATGCTATCTCCTGCTTGGGGCTGCCTGATAATGATGGCACCGGAGTAAAACATTCAACATTGCTAAATGCATGATGTCCACACCTGATGAACGATTGCAGCTATTGATGAACAGGCAACAAACATCAAAATATCCTGCCTAACGGATCACCATGTCGGCAATCCGGCGGGCGATCTCGGGCGCGAGAATAACGCCGGGATGGCCTGCGGCAAGGAAAAGCCCTTCGACATCGCGGGCGGCGGAAACAAGTGGACGTTCCTTGGCCAGAAACGGGCGCTGGCCGATCTCCACACCAGTTGCACGCGGATTGACGATGGCTGGAAACAGGCGGCGGACCTTGGAGAGAACATCCTGCGCAAGATCCGATTTAGCCCGGTCCTCCGGTCCCTCCTCAACGCTGCTGGCCACGATCAATTCTCCATTTTTCCGGGACCGGATTTCCAAGCCGCCGCCATCAACTATATGGCCCAACCTGCAGCCGTCAGCGCTCAGCGATGTCAGCGCTGCAGGAGACATCGAGATACCGTGCTCCGGCATCACTTCCCCGAGGATTTCCGGGCTTTGCGCACCGGCGGCAACCACCACCTGATCGGCTTCGATGATCCGGTCAGCCAGTCTGACGCCATGGATCCGGCCACCCCTCACCTCAAGACCAAAAACCTTCTGCTCAAAGATGACCTGAGCGCCCGCATTGCATGCGGACCGGAGGAGCAATGTGCAAGCATCCCGCACATCCACTGCTTTCTCGCGCGGAAAATATGCTGCGAGTATTGGCGGATCGGCAATCAGCGGCTCCATCGCGGCAAGTTTTGCGCGTGGAACCAGCCGCATCACGCTGCCTCTGGCTTCATGCCGCTGTGCCCAATCAAGCGTTTCAGCTTCATTCCCGCCCCATACCAGCGCGCCGTTTGACGGCGCGCAGATCCGGCCGCCAAATTCCTCATCAAGGGCCGCGTAGGTGTCGATTGCCTCGAGCCGTAAACGGTACACCCGCTCCGGGATATCCGGATCGCCTGCGGCACAGGTGATCCATCCAAATGACGCAGCACTGACCCCAAGCCCGGGCCCTTCGAACGCATCGATAACGGTTACAATTACGCCTGCGCGGCTCAAACGATGCGCGATGGACGCACCGACGATACCGGCGCCGATGATTATGACGTGGTGCACGCTCAAAATCACGGCTCCCGAATTGGATTGGCGGCAGCGTAGGCGCTCAAGAGGTTGACCGCATGGCAACCTGTGGGTGCAGGTGCGCCTATCTGCCATTTGGCTGCTGGTCAGTTACCGAAATGCCACACAATCGCGGAGGTACAGACCACGGCCGCACGCACCCGCCTTGTTTTTGCGGTATTGCAGGGGCATGAGCAATCCATACTCACATTCATGAGGTAATCATGCAGGCCGCTCTCATCATCATGACGATTCTCGGGTGCGACGACACCGCCACGCAATGCCATTTTGTCGAAATGCTCGACGAGCGCTGGGCCACGGTGCAGGCCTGTGACGCCGGGTCGGAAGACAAGCTCAGGACCTATTCAAACCTCGACTACCCGGTGGTGGTGGCTGTCTGCCAGACTCCGGGTGACACCGGCCTTGCGGATGTGGCGGAAGAAGCGAATTCGCCGCTTTCACCATCACTGGCTCAGGATCAGGTCAGTATTCTCCCGGAAGGTGTTCCGGTGCCGAAAGTCGACATTCCGGAGCCGAGAATGCCTGAGGCACCCGCCCAGAAGCCCTTAGCCGTGGCAAAGCCAGATCCGCACCCCGGAATGACCACCCGCGTGCTGAACCTTGTCAGGGAAGCGCTTCCCGAGACAGCGCGCCTGAAGGCGCTGGTCAGCGAACCGGTGCACGTTGTTTCCGATAGCTATTCCTGGGTGGTGCAGCGGTTCGAGAAATAAGTCAGACCCTGCTCGCCAAGGCGCATCAACCGATGAGAAACTGACCACCGATCAGAAGGCCGACCGCCACCACGATGCCGATCCAGATCCGCTTGCCGCCTATCAGAAAGGCCGCGAAGCCGACAGATACAGCAATCAGGCGCAGTTCCACCGGGACATTGTTCAACTCCCCGGCTGGATAAAGAATCAGCTTGGCGATCACGGCTGCGAGCAACGCGGTGGCGACGGCGCGCACCCAGGTGAGTGCTGCGGAATCCTGCTTGAGCCGGTTGCCGACAAGCACCCCGAGCCATCGCCAGATGTCGGTGGCCAGCCAGCCGGCGATAATGATGAAGACGTAAGGCCACCACCAGGTATCAAAGGTCTCATAGCTGATCATGAGCGCGTACCGCTTTTCCAGAAACGGTCAGCGAAAAACGCCAGGGTGCCACCAACGATACCGGCATAGAGAATGTCAAATTCCGGTGCGACCTGGTGAAACAGCGGCCCCAGCACCAGGCCAACCAACATGGCGATGTGCCCCGCCCGTTCCCGGGTCGAAGCCCAGATTGATGTCAGGAAATAGACCGGCGTAAGAAAAAACAAGGCACCGGCAACCATCGCCGGCAGATTGGCGACCGTCGAATAGATCACCGCAACCAGCATGATGTTGGCAGAGGTAACGGTGATTCCAAAGCCCGCGAAAAACGCCACACGGTGCTCGCGCGGCACATCACGAATCCGCTCCATGGTGAAAACATAGGCCGTGATAGCGATGAAGTGCGAGAGCAGCAGCAACAGCCATGTCGGCGTTTTCTCGGTACGGATTTCAGGGATAAGTGCTGCAACCATCGGCATCAGCCGGATCGACGACAGCGCCACGGTGATGAAGGCCGCAGGCAGCGAGACGCCGGCGAGAATGGAGCCGACCAGCAAGACCTTGGCCGGCAGCGCCCAGATCATGCCGGTCATGAATACGGTTTGCCCGAGCGGGATGCCTGCCTCGACGGCAAAGCCGCAAAATCCGACAAAAGCACTCATCAGAATGATCGCCGGAAGCGAGGCGATGCCGCGCGCGCCTTTGAAAAACCAGTAAGTGCCTGACGGGCCTGAAGAAATACTCATGCGCTTTTGTTAGAGATTTTGCGCGGCGCTGCAAACTGTTTTTGACGCATGGCTGATGCTGCGATTTCCGCATGGCTGCCATGTCAAAATGCAAAACACCCCGGCATGACCGGGGTGTTGCAGATTGAAGAAGACCTGACCGGCCTATTTCTTGCGCGGCACCTTGGGCACCGCGCTTGACGGTTTTTTGGGGGCCGGCTTTTCGGCGACAGCCGTCTCGGCTTCCCCGGAGACATCCGGCTCCGGCTTTTTGGCTTTCGCCGGGCCTTTGCCGGCCGGCGGCTTGCGCGTGGTCTTGGCCGTCGTGGTGCCAGCCTTGGCCTTGGCCGGAGCCTGCTTCTTGGCAGGGACCTTTTCCTTCTTCGGCTTGACCGGGATTTCGGCCGCGATTGCCTCCAGAATCAGACCATTTCTGCCGTCAGCCTTTTCGCCAACCGTCACCTTGACCGTACCGCCATCTTTGAGCTTGCCGAACAGCAGTTCATTGGCGAGCTCCTTCTTGATGTTCTCCTGGATCACCCGGCCCAGAGGCCGCGCGCCCATTCGTTCATCATATCCCTTGTCGGCTAACCAGGCGACAGCGTCTTCTCCGAGATCGAAGGTAACATTGCGCTCGGCCAGCTGGGCTTCAAGCTGCATGACGAACTTCTGCACGACCATGTTGATGACCGACGCCGGCAACGAACCAAACGGGATGATGGCGTCGAGACGGTTGCGGAACTCCGGCGTGAACAGCCGGTTGATCGCTTCCATGTCGTCACCCTCACGCTTGGACGATCCGAAGCCGATGGCCGACCTGGCCGCGTCTGCCGCGCCCGCATTGGTGGTCATGATCAGGATAACGTTGCGGAAATCGATCTTCTTGCCGTTGTGATCAGTCAGCGAGCCGTGATCCATGACCTGCAGCAAGATGTTGAACAGATCAGGGTGAGCCTTTTCGATCTCGTCGAGCAGCAGCACACAGTAAGGGTGCTGGTCGACGCCATCGGTAAGCAGGCCGCCCTGATCGAAGCCGACATAGCCAGGAGGTGCGCCGATCAACCGCGAAACGGTATGACGCTCCATGTATTCGGACATGTCAAAGCGCAGAAGCTCGACACCCAGCGAGGCGGCCAACTGCTTGGCGACTTCGGTCTTGCCGACACCAGTGGGACCGGAGAACAGGTAAGAGCCGATCGGCTTGTCGGGTTCGCGCAGACCGGCACGGGCCAGACGGATCGCCGCAGTCAGTGCATCAATGGCCGTGTCCTGGCCATAGACAACCGAGCGGAGTTCCTTGTCGAGATTGGCGAGAACGGTCGTGTCGTCCTTCGACACTGTCTTGGCCGGAATCCGCGCCATGGTGGCGATGGTGTTTTCGATCTCGATATCGGTGAGGATTTTCTTGCGCTGTTTTTCAGGCAACAGCATTTGCGCCGCACCGGATTCATCGATCACGTCGATTGCCTTGTCGGGCAATTTGCGGTCGGTGATGTAGCGTGCGGAAAGCTCGACGGCGGCCTTGATCGCCTCATCGGTGTATCCGACCTTGTGATACTCCTCAAAATAGGGCTTGAGCCCCTTGAGGATTTCAATCGCATCGGGAATCGTCGGTTCTGCAACATCAATCTTCTGGAACCGGCGCACCAGGGCCCGGTCCTTTTCGAAGAACTGGCGATATTCCTTGTAGGTTGTCGAGCCGATGCAACGGATTGCGCCGGACGACAATGCAGGCTTGAGCAGATTGGACGCGTCCATCGCGCCGCCAGATGTGGCGCCAGCACCGATAACAGTGTGGATTTCATCGATGAACAGCACCGCGCCGGGCAGATCTTCGAGTTCCTTGACCACCTGCTTGAGGCGTTCCTCGAAATCGCCGCGATAGCGGGTTCCGGCCAGAAGCGAGCCCATGTCGAGCGAATAGATCACTGCATCGGACAGCACGTCCGGCACATCGCCCTCGACAATGCGCTTGGCAAGGCCTTCAGCGATGGCAGTCTTGCCGACACCGGGATCACCGACATAGAGCGGATTGTTCTTTGAACGGCGGCAGAGGATCTGGATCGTGCGGTTGACCTCTTCCATGCGCCCGATCAACGGATCGATCCGGCCGGTCTTGGCCTTTTCGTTGAGATTGACGCAATAGGCGCTCAGCGCATCCTGGCCCTTTTTCTTGCCACCCTCTTCGCCGGCGGCGTCAGACTTGGCGGTATCGGGCTCCGGTTCTTCGGCGCCGCGCACCGGTCGGCCTTCTTCGGCACCGGGACGCTTGGCAATGCCGTGCGAGATGAAATTGACCGCGTCATAGCGGGTCATTTCCTGTTCCTGAAGGAAATAGGCGGCGTGGCTTTCGCGCTCGGCGAACATTGCAACAAGCACATTTGCACCGGTGACTTCCTCCCGGCCCGACGACTGGACATGGATTACCGCCCGCTGGATGACGCGCTGAAAGCCCGATGTGGGTTTGGAGTCCTCATCATAGCCGGTGACCAGGTTGCCGAGTTCCTTGTCGACATAGTCGCTCACCGTGCGGCGCAACTGGTCGATATCGACATTGCACGCACCCATGACCGCCGCAGCGTCCGGATCCTCGATCAACGCCAGCAACAAATGCTCAAGCGTGGCATATTCGTGATGCCGCTCATTGGCATAGGTCAGCGCCTGATGGATCGCCTTTTCGAGACTGTTTGAAAAGCTAGGCAATTTCAGGTCCTCATTTCTTTTCCATCACGCATTGCAGCGGATGATGATTTTCACGTGCACAATCCATGACCTGGGTCACTTTGGTTTCAGCCACTTCGTA